>QWCQ01000913.1_pt1 | contig 46453 bp, 41 predicted proteins | sample 1972701 | NCBI WGS metagenome assembly QWCQ01 (sample SAMN09866704, study PRJNA288562) | Human gut metagenome isolate pre4_stool, whole genome shotgun sequencing... | reverse complement strand
ACTCAACAACAGACCCAGGAAGAAACATGACTACATCTCCCCTTTCAAACTTTTCGCCCCGTTCTTCCTCCCTGTTGCACTTCGTCCTTGAATCTACGGAGATAAAATACTCACTTCTGAGTATGTCCGGAGAGGGAAAAAGTTCCTACCTTTGCACGAAGATCTGACCATGCAGTATATAGGAACATACCGACAATTGTCAGGAAGAGCTGAGCAGCTCAAGAGGCTGTTTATCGGTCTCTTCCTCATCGTCGTGCTTGCCTCGCAGCTGATGATGGTAAGGATCCATATCGACTCCCCATCCCATCAGGCTCACGTCACCTCCCATATGACGCAGGAGAGTGGGTATGCGGATGTCGGCTCTCTCTGCGTTCTGCAGCTAATGGAGAGCACCATGTACGAGGATCTGGTCGAGATCCCCTACGTGGCGAGAGTCGAGGGCTTCGTGCTTGCCCTTGCGATGACGGAGTGTGTCACTCCGCTGCTACCGCTCACGGACCAACCCGCTCTCCGGGCTCCTCCGACTCGAGAGGCAGTGTAATCCCCTGCACTCACCTAACGCTCTCCTACGGGAGATCCATAGCCTTTACCCCCCTATCCCGACCTCGGGGTAGTAGTCACCGCTCACTTCTCTCTCATAGAGGTGGACCATCGGGCATATCGCCCCACGACTCCTCGAGAGCTACAACTGACTCTCGATACACTCATAATATACGTAATACCATGACCAAGCATATCGGTCTCTCGCAGAGACCTAATACGCTAATGCTTCTCCTCATCCTCCTGCTGGCAGGATGGGCATACAGCAGCCATGCGGAGGAGAAGACCCGCAGGCTCACACTTTGCGTCCTCGATAGTGCGACCGGAGACCCGATCCCTGGTGCTATCGTACGCTCCGAGGAGGCACTCAGTGCCCAGCCCACCGATCTACAGGGACACTGTACCCTATCCTTCCCCATAACTAAAGAGCGGGTGACGCTCACCACCTCTTACCTCGGATACAAGAGTGACAGTCGCACGATCTCACTCTCGGAGGTACGCGGAGTCCTGACGATCCGTCTCGAGGAGAATGCTACTCTGATCGACGAAGTGGTGGTCCAGGGAGATCTCCGGCAGACCAGTATCCTCCAGCAGACAATGAAGATCGACCCTAAGACGCTGGAGAAGTCAAGTACCCTCACCCTCGGACAGCTCCTGGAGACAGTACCAGGTGTAAGCACCATATCCAGTGGCAGCACGATCTCCAAGCCAGTGATCCAGGGCATGCACTCGGGACGTATCCTACTGCTCAACAATGGGGTGCGACTCGACAGTCAGAGCTGGGGCTCAGATCACGCTCCAGAGATCGACCATACTGGTGCTACTAATGTAGAGGTTGTGAAGGGTGCGGAGTCGGTTCGCTACGGCTATGGTGCCATAGGAGGAGTCGTACTCTTTAGTCAGGCGGAGCTCCCTTATGGATCCAAGAATCTTCGTGTCTCCGGCACGACTGACCTCGGGTACGACACCAATGCTCACGCCTACAGTGGCACCGGCAGTATCGAGATGGGCTGGAGGAGTCTGGGGCTTCGTCTCCACGGACTCTACCGTCGGGGTGGGGACTACTCTACGGCGGAGTATATCCTTAATAACACCGGTTACACCAATATCAGCCTCTCGGCCCTTGTCGGCTGGAGCAAGGGAGCGATCACAGCCACACTCTTCAGCAGTCTCTTCTACGCCCGTAATGGCATCTACTACGCCAGTCGGGTCTCCGACATAGACCAGTTACTAGCGCGCTTCCTTGCTGGACGTCCTGACGAGCGGTCACTACGCCCCTTCTCCTACGAAGTGGAGCCTCCATTTCAGCAGTCACAGCACTTTATGCTCAAGGGCGAGGTGAAGTGGCAGGTGAGTGAGGCACACAAGCTCCGACTGATCCTCTCTCATCAGGATAATCTGAGGTGGGAGTTTGACAAGCGGACCAAGGCAGACTGGAGCCGGATCCCCATGCAGGACCTGATCCTCTCCACAGAGCGCGGTGACCTCTCCTGGGTCGCTCAGTGGGGCGGTCCACTGGCACTAAAGACTGAGTCCGGTCTCTCTGGCACCTATCAGCGCAACTATAACTATCCGGGGACGAAGCAGCCCGCATTTATCCCCAATTACGCCGCTCTCACGCTGGGAGGATACATACTGCAGGACGCTACATTCCTTGAGCGACTGCGCTGCTCGGTCGGCATGAGATACGACTTTAGGGCAATGGATGTCCGTGGGTACACTTCGCTAAGCAAGTATAGGTATTACTCGGACTTCAAGGTCTATAGTAACTTCACGGCCAGTCTGGCTCTCCACTATCAGATCAGTGATGAAGCTGATCTCAGAGGTAATATCGGCTGGTCCTGGAGACCCCCGGACATCAACGAGCTCTACGCCACAGGACTCGAGCATGGCACCTACTGGGTGGTGGGTAATCACCAGCTGACCGCAGAGCACGGCTACAAGTCTGTCCTTGGTGGGCGGTGGCACAATGAGTGGCTGTCTGTAGAGCCCAGTCTCTTCTACCAGCATATCGACAACTATATCTATGATGCGATAGGCAAGGGGCTGGAGCGCTTCCATAATCATCCCAGCGGGAAGTATCCTCGATTTATCTACGGACAGGACGATGCCAGGCTCTATGGTGGTGACCTGACACTCTCAGCTATGCCGCTGCAGGGACTGACCCTGACGGGCAAGGGTGAGTGGATCCGCGGACGTAATGTGACCCGCTCCGAGTGGTTACCTTTTATGCCAAGCGACCGTTATGGTCTCTCATGCAGCTATGGCACTTCGCTTGGCTCGGATGACCAGTACCATACTTCCGTCTCTCTCTCGACGATATACGTGACCAAGCAGAAGCACTTCAATCCTGAGAAGGACCTCGTCCCCGAGACTCCTCCCGCATACACGCTACTCAATGGCAGCGCAGAGTTTTCAATGGATCTACCAGGTGGACGTGAAGTGAAGCTGATGCTGATAGGGGACAATATCCTCAATACCCTGTACAAGGAGTACACAGACCGCTTTCGCTACTATGCCCATGCGAGAGGCGCCAATTTCTCGCTGCGCACGATTGTAAAATTCTGACACCACCCCTACCATGATAAAGACAAGACATATACTCATACTCCTTACTCTTTCGCTTCTCCTCATCGCCTGCTCGGACGATAAGGTGGACGCCCTGATGAAGAAGATAGTCGTAGCTCCGCCTGCCTATATTGAGCGAGACATCAAGGGACATGAGCAGATCTACTCCTGGCAGGTGATCCTACGCCTCGCTCGCAGGATGGGTCCGACAGAGCTGTCAGGAGGATCGACGGTCGAGCTTTATAAAGCCTACGACCTAAGTCATAGAGAGACTCCGATCCCGGTCTACCAGGACATCACCTTCAGAAAGGATGAGAGCGGCAATATCACCATCAGCTCCGAGCGGAAAGCCTTTGAGGTGGTACGATCAGACCGCTTTTGCTACGCCATGGAGATCCGCTACTTTGATGCCAACGGGATACTGATCAACCACCAATTCGCTCAGTACGACCCCAATGATCCGGACAACTCCACCCTATGCGTCCACCAGCATTTCTTCACTATCCGCCAAAACTCCCTTGATGGTGGGCAGCTGGTTTATCCAATGACTCTGGACAGCCTATACTACGACCGATTCCTCTTCGAGGGAGAGTCGCTCAGCCACGCAAGTCTCATCTCCGCCGGTGGTGTCTATACTCCTGAGGACTATACTGTCGGTTCGGGTATACTCCGGTATGACAGGATGCTAGCAGAGATGGCGGTCGAGAATACGATGACCAGTCGTGCCACCCAGCCACTAACGCATGACGGACATAGGTATGTCCTCGCTGAGACAATTCAAACTCCTGAGCTCAATCAGCGGGTCCCGGAACTCTTCTCCTACGAATACCGTGACACAGACCCCGTCGAGGAGCAGCTCGGGGAACCACTAGAAGAGAGTGATGACCTAGGACGCAACCGTGCCGGAGGCGTGGTCGTGCCACTCCGTCAGAAGCGTGAGTATGCCAGTCCTGGAGTGGATTTAGATCGACTGGGATTCAAGGGGCTGATTCGCTTCGGCATGGGAAACGTCTGCTTCCAGATGCGAGTCAGTATCTGCCACATACAGGATCGAGTACAGGTGCCTGCGGGACTAGTCTTAGGCAAGTATGCCAATACTGCCGCACCCGGAGGACTCTACGACCACTACGAACTGCAGTCCTCGTGGAATACCTTCGACATCGACTACCCTGTCCCCTTCATCGTCCTTGGAGATGTCGCTAATCGAGAGCAATGCCGCGCCTCCCTCCTGAGGTATTATGCGGATCGGGGACGAGAGGTGGACGAGAGTGCTCTGGAGGAGATGCTCTGGGGCGATGATAGCTACTTTACCGGCCTCCCCGGTATCACCTTCTGAGAGATTACCATGAGACGAATACAATACCCCATATTACTCCTCACCATCCTACTATCCCTTACCGGCTGCCAGAAGTTTGTCTTTGGAGACATATCGGTTAGCTACGAGAATAATCCTCTCGAGCAGAAGAAGACACCCCGTACTGGTGCTGACCTCTATGAAGCCCCAAGGGTGACTACTCCTATAGCCAATCCTGATCCGGATGGAGCGCTGAAAGACTGGGCCACATGCCTGGTTATGCTTAAAGAAGGGCACCCGCACGGTGGTGGTAAGCTGCATGGTAACTTTGTCTATGACAAGGCGCCATGGCGACAGGAGGAGTTTGTGGTGATCCATAATACACCCTCTGGTCAGCCCTCCATCGAAGTGCTACGCTCCAGTACCGCCACCTATGCAGAGACGCTTCGAGGAGCTGAGGGACCGGACTACCTCCGAGTCATTGGGGGAAAGAGCAAGCTCTGGGGGCTCTGCCTCTACTTCTTCGACAAGGAGGGGAAGCGAATCAATGACCGGATCTATAAGATGTCCGACCGGTACCAGATATTCTATACTGTAAGTGATCTCGATAGCATCGGTAGGCCCTACGCAGTGATGGATGTGAGGTACAATGGAGATAAGGATCCCCAGACAGGGGCACCCATAGTGCATCCCGTCCCATCGGAGTTCTTTGCTGACAAGGGGACCTTCGAGGCACGTGCAGCAGCCACTCCGGAGATATTCCGCTACATCTACCGCGACACCTGGACAGAGGAGGATATGTCGGATGGCGTGAGGGAGCTCTTCAATATCCGGCTCCTCCCTCCTCTCGGTCGCAACGACGAGCGAGCCTCTGCGCCCTATGATCAGGACTGTGTGGGACTAAAGGGCCATTTCCTCTTTGAGTCGCAGGTCTCTGAGGGAGTCGATGCCCGGTACGCTGGTACTGATAAGGCATGGCCTATCACTCTGACTGATGGTCGTCCTTACACACGATCGACCTACCTTCTGCCACAGTTTTTCCTCTCCATACGCGTAATGAAGTGTCCGGAGGGGAACAAGGTGCGACGTCCCATGCCGACCAATAACGCTGGTGAACCTATGGGCTATAGTAGGCTGGTCTGTGATCCCTACTATGCTCCGGACAAGTCATCAGGCTGGGAGGAAGTGACTCGCTTCAATATCCCGCTCAAGGTCTACACAAACGCCTACGACTCAGACCCCACACATACTGATCCTAACGAGCCCTACTACTTTCATCTCGGACTTGAGATAGGTCTTAGTTCCACAGAAGCCTATAAGGCGGTCAGCAATCTGATCACTCATGGGAGCGGTGGGGCAGGTTACGGTGCATGGTTCCTATAACTCGAATAATTACTTTTCAAAACTCTATACAACATCTACTTATGAGATATTACACTACGCTCACGCTCCTCATCACCTGTATGGTGATTGGTCTCACCGGATGCCGCCGCGATGGCATCCCTACCGGTGGAGAAGGGAATACCACTGAGGAGAGCAAGCAGACAGACCTACGCATCCTGGAGGTATACTACGCCGGATCGGAGTACTCCCGAGTCGTCGAGGGACAGAGGTATGACAGTGAGTACACCGATGATGCTTTCATCAAGATCTACAATCCTACCAAGGAAGTAAAGTATCTCGACGGGATGCTCATCGTCACAGGTAGCCTAGACCCCGCAGCCAATATAGAGGTCACGGCGACTGACAGCAGCTCCTCCGGGACAGCCGACTACTATCTCAATAACTTCCTTGTAGGCTCGATGCTTCTCTTCCCCGGTAGCGGCACAGAGCATCCGGTCCAGCCCGGCACCGCAGTGATCATCGCCAAGAGGGCAATTGATCACAAGGCCACTTTTGCCAAGCAGCTGGCAGAGTACGGTGAAGATATAGGGACCTATGACCTCTCCAAGCTGATCGACCTCCATCAGGCTAAATATAGCTGGACTGAGGGCTCTGGTGAGACCTGGGTGCATGAGGTCTTCAATGCCGGCGGTATTGAGTCCCCGGAGGAAGCAGCCAACGCCTGGGACCCTGAGGAGATGAACGACTTCTCCATCTCCGGGAAAACCGCTCTTGCTCTGATACGCCCCACTGTCGAGATCAGCAAGATCAGAGAGGCATTCCTGCAGGAGTGCAAGCTCCCCGCCTCAGACCGGGAGAAGGCGGTCTACTACAGAGATGTCTACTTCAAGTCGACCCACCACTCCAGCCGCAAGGTCGGACTCCTCTTACCTAATGATCAAGTGATCGATGCAGTCGTCATCTGCCCAATGAAGGAGAAAAAGATGCAGATACTCAACCTCTCCCTAGACAAGGGCTTCCATGGTGTACAGCAGTCCTCTGGAGATAAGAGGTCTACGTATGCCGGAAAGTCGATCGTCAGGAAGTGGGATGGCAAGGGCTTTGTCGATGAGGACAACTCAACCGGTGACTTCGAGGTAAAACCGGTTAATCCTACCACCACTATCATACGGGACTGATCATCCCGACCAGGAGCAAAAGAAAAGCCCCCCTGCAGAGCCTGGACTCTGCAGGGGGGCTTTTCTTTTGCTCTCATTGGCGATCGCTCCGATCTAATACCGGTATTAGTGACTACTTATACCGGTATTAGTCCTCTCTATTACCGGTAATAGAGTAACGGCTCAGGGGGAGGGACTCAGGTCGGGTGGAGAGGAGGTCCGGAGATGGCGCTTGACGACAGCAGGATTGCCGGCGGCGAGGCTGTCGGAGGGGATGTCCCGCGTGACGACACTCCCGGCGGCGATGATCGAGCGGTCACCGATGGTCACACCAGGGCAGACGATCACACCACCACCGAGCCAACAGTCCTCGCCGATGGTGATCGGGTGAGCCGTCTCCACCGGTCTGCGGCGCTCCATGGCATCGAGGGGGGACGCAGTCAGCATTTAGGAAAACATCCTCACCCAGCCGGATGCCGTGACCGTGGTCGCAGTAAAAGGGGGCAACGATGGTAGCACTCTCCGGGATGCCGGGGATCAGCTCCTCCAGTACAGCACGGTAGTCGGGGTGTCCGGGGTAGAGAGAGCGGAGACGGCAGCAGAGACGGGAGGCGTGGCGAAAGCTCTTCGCCAGCTCGGGAGAGGAGTAGTCGTAGAGTCGCTCGCCCCGCATATCATCGAGTAGGCTCATCAGAGCACGTAGAGACTGTGGATAGCCTCTCTCGGCTCCGCAGCACCAAAGACATAGCTCCCCGCCACCAGCACATCGGCTCCGGCAGCCACCAGCTCGGCTCCGGTCTCGGCATTGACCCCGCCATCCACCTGGATCAGGAGGTCAGGTGCCAAGGCGCGAAGACGCCGGACTTTATCTAATGCCCGGGGGATAAACTTTTGTCCCCCAAATCCGGGATTGACACTCATGATCAGCACCATATCCACGGCGTGGAGGATGTCCACGAGCGTCTCTACGGAGGTGGCGGGATTAAGCGCCACGCCGGCCTTACAGCCGAGGTCGTGGATCTGCGCCACCTGCCTATCGAGGTGGACACACGCCTCCTGGTGGACGGTGATCATGTCCGCACCGGCGGCAGCAAAGGCCTCCACATAGAGCTCCGGGTGCTCGATCATGAGGTGGCAGTCGACCACCTTCTTAGTCGCAGGGCGTACCGCCTTCACGATAGGTATGCCGTAGGAGATATTGGGGACGAAGTGTCCGTCCATGATGTCACAGTGGACCCACTCCGCCTCACTCTCCTCGACCATTTGGATCGCCTCACCGAGGCGAAGGAAGTCGGCGGAGAGGATGGACGGGGCGACGATGGTATGTTTCATGGCTTACTTATGGGGTATAAAGGGTTTTTGATTGGGTATGGGGATACCGCGACGCTGCTCGCAGTACTCGGGGAAGATCTGGCGGATCTTGAGGAGACCGAGTACCCCTTGCATCCGGCGCATCATCTCATCACGCTCGGACCGATCACGGACGCGGACGTGGATGGAGCCGATCGCACTGCCGTGGATGCTGTCCACATGGATGCCGATGACAGGGATGTGCATCTCCCGGACGATGTCGATCAGATCGTCGAGGAAGGTGGGGGAGTCGTTGCCGGTAAACTCCAAGGTGATGCCGAAGTTAGAGTGGATGTGCGGTCCCCAGCGGACGGCGACGATGTCATCGCCATAGGTGGCCTTAAGCCGAATAGCCTTGGGGCAGGAGGTGAGATGGACGACCGGCTGTCTCTGCTCATTGATGATCCCGTGCACCTCCTCGCCGTAGACAGGTCGGCAGCAGGTGGCACGGATGTAGTTCCGGATACCATCGTTGGCGCGAAGGGTGTAGATCTCCTTCATCCGCCCCGGGTCTACCGTCGGCACCTTGGTCTCATCGGAGTCCTCCCTCTGCTGCACCGTAGGCTCCTGGGTCCTCGTCCGCGCCTCCTTGCGCGCCTTGATCAGGTGTTTCATCAGTGCGTGATCCATACGCACTTCGTAGCGATTGACTGCGAGGAAGAATTGATCCCGAGAGGGATAAGAGAGTACCGGTGCCTGCTCATCCTCCGGCAGTACGTGCTCCGGATCGTAGCCCCGTCCCTCAGCAAAGCGGACAAAGGCCTTACGCCCCGCCTCGATCTGATCCGCCTCCCGGCGGTGGAGGAAGTCGGTGATGTACCGCTTCGTCGTCGGACTGGTGGCGTACTGGAGCCACGACTCCTTGGGCTCCGTATTCTCCGTCGTGAGGATCTCCACCTGGTCACCATTCTGCAGCTTGGCCGAGATGTCGACCATCTCATGATTCACCTTCGCACCGATGCAGCGCCGTCCCAACTCCGGATCGAGCTGGTAGGCAAAGTCGAGCACAGTGAAGTCCTGAGGACAGCGTATCCGATCCCCCTTGCGGGTGAAGATGAGCATGTCCTGATTGGCAAACTTGTACATCATCGTCTCGTAGTCGTCTGATGCACTGGGGCCGGGATTATTAAGGAGCGTGTGGACGTTGCTCAGGATCTGCTCCTCCACGGGATCCACCTCCTCGGCGCTGTGGGTCTTGTAGCGCCAGTGAGCCGCCAGTCCCCGCTCCGCCATCTCATGCATCTGACGGGAGCGTATCTGCACCTCGACCCACTCTCCCGTCGGACCCATCACGGTGATGTGGAGCGCCCGGTAGCCATTGGGCTTCGGGTGAGTCAGCCAGTCACGCGTGCGGTCATCCTTGAGGGCAAAGTGGGATGTGAGCACGTGGTAGATCCGGAAGCAGTCGGCATACTCCGAGCGGTCCGTCTCCGGCTCAAAGACGATACGTATCGCAAAGACGTCATAGATCTCCTCCAGCGGCAGACCTTTTGCCTGCATTTTATTCCAGATCGAGTAGGTGCTCTTGATCCGGTGCTGTATCTCGTAAGTGAGCCCCGTTTCATCGAGATCCGGCTTGATGATCTCGTAAAACTTGTCGAAGAGTCCCTCCCGCCTCGTATAGGTCTGTGAGATCTTATCGTGCACCTCGCGGTACTCCTCCGGGTGAATGTACCGAAGCGAGAGATCCTGAAGCTCCTCCATGATCGCATACATACCGAGCCGCTCCGCCAGTGGGGCGTAGAAGAGTCGGGTCTCTGCGGCGATCTTGGACTGCTTCGTCTCCGGCATGCTGTCAAGAGTGCGCATGTTGTGCAGTCGGTCTGCGATCTTGACGAGGAGGATGCGGATGTCCTGCGTCGACGTCACCAGGAGTCGGCGGATATTCTCCAGCTGACCGGAGGTGTTATTGGTCTCCGTCATCACTTCGACGAGGATCTCGCCGGAGAGCTTCGTCAGACCGTCGACGATCCGAGCGATCGAGTCGCCAAACATATCCCGGATATCCTCCACCGTGTACTCCGTGTCCTCCACCACATCATGGAGCAGCGCCGCAGTGATCGACGTGCTTCCGAGACCCATCTCCGAGCAGGCGATGGAGGCGACGGCAATGGGATGGAGGATGTAGGGCTCCCCGCTCCGACGCTTCACCCCCTTGTGGGCGTCACGTGCCAGACGAAAGGCCTTCTGGATCGGCTCCGTATGCTTACGATGATTGGAGCTGAGGTAGTCGCTCAACAGCTTGTCGAAGGCGGCCTGCACCACCATCTCGTAGTCTATAGGATTGCTCTCTTCGATACTCATAGATAAAGGGGGAGGAGGTCCTCCATATGCGGTCCCTACAAACTTACGAATTATTATGATTACCCGATCTTACCTGAATAGGAATATCAGGGGTGGGTGCGGCTCATTCTTATTTTGAAATGCTGGGACGGGGAGGGAAAAGAGAGTGCCACCAATAAGCTGCTCTGCGGCTTCATCTACCAGCTCCCGATGTTCTGATCGGAGCAGGCACATCACCTAATAAGGGAGAGCAGATCCTCAGTGGGTCTGTTCTCCCTTCTTTATACAAAGGACTAATGTGTCATCCCGAACCACTTTGTAGAAACGTCGCATTTCACGTAACTTCGCAGACAGAAGTATGGCTATAATCTGTACGTCCGAACATCAAAATAACATATGAAACATCATCATTATTTGTGGGCATTCTCGGTCTGCTTTCTACTCTTCCTTGTCTGCGGGTGCGATGACACCAGCCAGACGCCCAGGATCAAGCAGGAGTTTATGGAGTTTGACCGGACCGGAGGGACCAAGGTCAACGAGGTGGCTCTAAAGAAGAATCCATGGTTTTTCCACACACTTGTAGTCTACGAGAAGGATCCGTCAGCCACCACCCTTAATAAGGTCAAGAAAAAGGTGCTGACGAAGGACGAGATGGAGATCACCACCACGAAGGACGGCGACAAGGTCATCCACTATGACTGGATCACCTTCTGTATCTCCAAGGACACCCGCACCATCACCGTGACCGCTGAGGAGAATAAGACCGGGCAGCCTCGCTCCATCTACTTTCTCGCTTTGGCCATAGTATGGGGACCATCCTTTACTGTTACGCAAAGTGAGTAATCCGGTCCTCCACAATTCACCTAATAAGGGAGAGCAGACCCACTGAGGATCTGCTCTCCCTTTTTTTGTACTCAGAATAGTTGCTTACTTCTGCTTGGCAGCCTCGGCCTTAGCCTCGTTGATCATCTCCTGGCTCGGCAGGATGAAGACCTCCACGCGGCGGTTCTTAGCACGACCCTCAGGGGTACCATTGTCAGCGATGGGCTGGTCGGGACCTACACCATCGAGGGTTATACGGGTGCTGGACACCTGATGCTCGCGGAGGAAGTTTACCACGCTCTGAGCGCGTCGCTTCGAGAGACCGACATTGTAGGCATGCTTACCAGTGCTGTCGGTGTGACCTACGATACGGATGTTGGTCTGAGGGTTGGCATTCATATTTGCCGCAAAGCGAGTAAGAGCCTCCCGAGACTGGGGGCTGAGTGCGGTGTTGTCAAAGCCGAAGAGGATGCCGCTGTCGAAGGTGACGCGGATCGCCTCACCATTATTGACACGCTCCACCTCAGCCTCAGGGACAGCCTTCTCGAGCTCCTTGGCCTGCTTCTCCATATGGTTGCCGATGAGACCACCGGCGACACCGCCCACGATGCCACCGATGAGGGCACCTGCTCCGGCATTGCCTGCCGTATTACCGATGCCGGCACCGATGGCGGCACCTGCTGCGGTACCGGTACCGGCACCGAGGACGGTCTTGTCCATCTTCTGGAGGAAGCCACAGCCGCTGAGCGAGATGCTGAGGGCAAGGGCGGAAGTAGCGAGGATTGTTGTTGTCTTCTTCATGATTCTTCTATTCTACTGATTCAAAATTAATAGTTACCCAACGTAAGTCAGTACTCACGAGGGCCAAAGATCGCCGTGCCGATGCGCACATACGTCGCGCCGTGCCTAAGGGCGATCTTATAGTCTTGGGACATGCCGATGGAAAGCTCACGGAAGGAGGGCTGATCAGCAAAGTACCGGTCGCGCACCTCACCGAGGAGCTCCTGCATGCGGGCAAACTGCCGCTCCACCAGTTCCATATCATCGGTCAGCGAGGCCATCGCCATCAGCCCGACCACCTCGACGTGAGGGCAGTCATCGATCAGCCCCGACTCCAGGAGCTCACGCAGCTCCTTTTCATCCAGTCCGTGCTTCGACTCCTCACCCGAGATATGGATCTGGAGGAGGCACCGGATCGAACCCCGCTCTGCGGGACGCTCCTGGATCACCGCCTGCCGCTCGATCTCCCTCAGGAGCTTAGCCGAGTCTACGCTCTCGATCGTGTCTACAAAGGGGGCAATGTACTTGACCTTATTCCGCTGAAGCGTCCCGATCAAGTGCCACTGCACATCGTCGGGCATCTCCGGCTGCTTCGCCACCATCTCCTGGACGCGATTTTCACCAAAGATACGCTGCCCGGCATCGTATGCCTCGCGGAGCTTCTCTACGGGGTGAAATTTCGACACAGCTACGAGGCGGACCTGCTCTCCCAGCTCTCCTCTCAGTGCTTCTATGCGATCGGCAATGGTACTCATGGGATGATTCACTCTTACTGCGCTTCTGCGGGCTTAGCCTCCGGAGCCTCGTACCGAAAGGCGTCCACCAGCTGGGTCTCAGCAATCGAGGCGATGGTCCAGTCGGCGAGCGTTGTCTTCATCTGCTTCTCCAGCTCCTCGAGAGCGTCCCTAAAGTCATTCGCCTGCACCAGCATATAGGTGTACTTCTTCTTCTCTACGCCATTCTTCTCGTCCAGTTGGATAAATCCCACCTTTGCTTTGTAGAAGAGCTGACCGTTATTGAAGAACGTCTCCGAGTAATTGACCTTCTTGACGCTGTCGAGCCGGAAGGGACCACGGCTCTCCATCTCCCCGCTCATACGCTCCTCAGCCTCGGTAAAGGTGAGGGCATCGACGAGGTAGTACTCGTGGACCTTCTGGACTTTGCCGGACTCGGCGATCTCTTTTTCGTAAGTGACTTTGCACTCAAACCAACTCATTGGTGTTGCTTCTATTCTATTGGGTAAAACTTATCTGCGGATGATCTTGCGCGTGATGAGGTTATTGACCAGAGGATTGGCATAAGCGTCAAAGATCATATGTGCCACCTCCTCCCGATCCTTGGTTGCCACCTTGGCAGCATCCATCTGCTCCTCCACGTAGAGTTCAAAGAGAAGGCGCTCCTTGCGGCTGTACATGGAGTCAAATTGATCTCCACCGCGGACGATGTCGTAGGCGATGTAGTTGGAGGGGTAAAATCGGTAGTTCAGGAAGATCTGCCGGTCGATCTCCCGGGCAATGGCAGCCAGTTGCTCATTCTTGCTTGCCTCCGGCTCGTAGAGCGAGGCGAGGTCGTGCAGCGGCTCAGACACCTTGATATGGACGCGTCCCTTCCTGCCACTCAGACCGGTACGCATACTGACGAGATCCTCTGTCGGCTGCTTCTGGTAGTCCGGGTTGCGCCGGCGGGCAAGCAGCTCCACCGCCTTGAGTGCATCACAGGGGTCATACTCGTAAGAGATCGCCATCGGCACTAAGTGGAGGCTCTCGATAGACTCGGCGATCGACGCCCCCCTCGGGGCGCTCAGCGTCAGCATCTTCAGGAGACCGGGCTGTGTGGTGTCGTTGGAGTCCTTCGCCCGACCATCTCTCTGCGCCAGCCAGATATGCTCCTCCCCCTGCTCCACAGCAGTCCTTATATACTCCGAGAGACGCTTAGACTCCAGCAGGGTCTCACGCACCGGCAGCCCTCGCTTCACCACCACCCCGTCACAGAGTCTCACGAGGGTCCGTATCCAGGGACGCTTCAGGAGGTTATCCCCCAGCGTCATCCGCGGCATCGAGAGACCCGACTGCAGGAAGAGCAGATCCAGTATGGCGGAGTCGAGGATGATGTCTCGGTGGTTGGAGACGAGGAGATACTTCGTCTGCCCCTCGCGGTCGAGGTTGCTCGTGCCGGAGATGGTGGTGGAGAAGGTGGTCTTGTCGAGCAGTCCCGAGAGACCGGCACTGATGAAGAGGCGCTTAAAGTCAAAGATCGACCTCACCTGCTCGCTCAGCAGCGTCTCACTCTCCGGCGAGAGGTCGAAGCCAAAGGTACGTCCGTAAAGGGGCGTATGGTCTCGAAGTGCGGATCGGTCGTACTATGGTATTGATTATCCGGCATATCTAACATAACTACGTGACGGACCCCACCGGCGGTCGGATCCCATTACTCTCGTAAAGGTACCACTTTTCACTCATCCTGTATCATACCCTGGTCGAATAAACCTCCATCATCGACCTGGCTGCAAATATACACCCCAAACCGCCACCGCTTGTCTCCTCCGGTCTCCACTCGTCTCCTAAGTGCAGATGATGACACAAGCGGTCCTCTCAGCAGCCCTGCCGGACAGTCACCGGTGACCTCCTTATACAGGGGTGACGCATTTGAGAGACACCATAGCCGTTCATCAAATTGTGAAGAGTGGGGAACGAAGTACCCCTTGTGGGTGCCCGCTCCATAGCCACAGGTCGAGGGGCGTAGCCCCGAAGACCCGTGGACCAGGCAACGCAAATAATCCTGCGACCCCGCCAGGGTGTCGCACTTACCAGTCAGGCAATAAGTGCGACACCCTGCCAGGATCGAGGGGGGGAGGGGTGGGTCTCTGTACTCACAAGTCGCCACCGACACCGGCATAGCGGTCGACTAAGCGGCTGATCTGCTCATGCACCTCGTCCATCCGCCCGGCAAAGTCCGGGTCCAGCGGCTCCGGGTCAGGCATCAAGTCGTACAGGTCTGTGCCCGCCCTCGACGCAAATTCTCGCCTGAGTGAGGTGCGGAGGTAGCGCCTGGCGGGCTCCTCCTTCAGTTGCTCGCTGTCGATCAGCTCCCGCACCTCCCGCTCTCGCTCACTCCGGGCAAAGGTGAAGAAGGCACCGATGATATCGGCTCTGTCGGCAAAGCTGTCCAGGTCTGCCTGCCGGATGAAGTCGACGACCAGCCCCTCTTTGGCACGATTGCCGAGACTGGAGCGGATCACCCGGCGGATCTCCTCGATGATCCCCTCCTTATCCTCGTGCCGGCGGTGATAGTCGAGGATCAGCCCGAGGATATAGTCCAGGTCGATCTCCTGCGACTTGAGCAGCTCCACCTCGAAGACCACGTCCGACCAGTCTACCTGCTCTTTCTTCTCGCCGGGTGTGGAGGGTCCGGGCTCCTCCTTGGGGTGGCGGTACTTATCGATGATGTCGTTGTAGGTGGACTTGTAGTCCTGCACCCTCCGCTCCGTCAGGAGGTGGGTCTTCGCCATCTCGCCCACCTCCTCGTCGGTGAGGAAGTGGCTGTCTCGGAAGTGCTCCACTGCTGCCTTGTCCTCGGGATCGATGGTGGCCAGCTCCTTGGTGAGCGTGTACTCGTCGTAGTTCTGCAGCACATTGATGAGCCGGAGATACTTCCCGAAGAGGTTCACAAAGGCCTTGGCCTGCGTGGCGCTACTTGAGAGGATCTCGTCCGGCTCGGGGAACTCCTCCTCCAGCGCTGTCACCACCTGGTCATAGCCCTCCTGGTGCTCCCCGGTCACCGGGTCAGTAAAGCCGTGGAGGTACTCCTCATAGCTCCGCTCGATGATCACGTCACGGGTATTTTGCTTGCCGAAGAGCGTGATCGCATCGATCGTCGCCTGCTCGAGGTCGCGGAAGGTGATGATATTGCCGAAGGGCTTGGTGGCGTCGAGGATCCTATTCGTCCGAGAGTAGGCCTGTATCAGACCGTGGTAGCGGAGGTTCTTGTCGACAAAGAGGGTATTGAGCCCCGGGGCGTCAAATCCGGTGAGGAACATCCCGACCACGATCAGTAGGTCCACCTCGCCCCGCTTCACCCTCTCTGAGAGATCCCTGTAGTAGAGCTGGAAGCTCTCCCCATCCACGTCGTAGGAGGTGCCGAAGTGGGCGTTGTAGTCCATGATCGCCCGGTGGAGAAACTCCTTACCACTCAGGCTCAGCGCCGTCGGCTCGAAGCTCTCGTCCTCTATCTCCCCGTAGGAACTCTGCTCCTCATTGGGGGCGTAGGAGAAGATGGTGGCTATCTGCAGCGGGTGGTCACTCCCTGCCTGCAGTGCGGTCAGCGTCTCGTAGTAAAGCTTTGCCGCATCGACGGAGCTGGCGGCGAGCATGGCATTGAAGCCCTTGGCTGTGGGACTGGTGCGCCCGGTCTTGATCCTGAAGTTGTCGAGGATGTATCGGGAGATCTCGCGGATGCGCTCCGGGTGGAGGAGCGCATCGTTTCGCTCATAGGCGGAGAGCTTGTCGGGATCTGTCTCCGTCTCGTAGCCCTTAAATCGAGGGCGGACGTCGTTGTAGTCTACCTTAAAGCGCAGCACCTTCTCATCCCGGATCGCATCGGTGATGACGTAGGCGTGCAGCTGGGTGCCAAAGACGCTGCCGGTGGTCTCCGCCCCGAGGGCGTTCTCGGGGAAGATCGGCGTGCCGGTGAAGCCAAATTGGTAGTACTTCCTAAATCTCTTCCGGAGGTTGCGCTGCGCCTCGCCAAACTGGGACCGGTGCGCCTCGTCGAAGATGAAGACCACCTCCTCGTCGTAGATCCCGAGATCGGGCTCACTCTTCATCAGGTTATTGAGCTTCTGGATCGTGGTGACGATGATCCGGTCGTCCGGTCTCTCGATATTGGCCCTCAGCTCGCGCGTGCTCTCGGTGCCGGTGATGCTGTCGGGGGAGAATCGCTTGTACTCCGTCATCGTCTGATTGTCGAGATCCTTGCGGTCGACGACGAAGAAGACCTTCCGGATGAAGTCGAGCCCGGTGGCGAGCTGTGCGGCCTTGAAGCTCGTCAGTGTCTTACCCGATCCGGTGGTGTGCCAGATGTAGCCCCCGCCCTCAGGGGTGCTCCACTGCTTCGCCTCGTGGGCGGAGCGGATCTTCCAGAGGATCCGCTCCGTGGCGGCGATCTGGTAGGGGCGCATCGTCATCAGCTCGCGAGAGGTATTGAGGATGGTGTACTTGAGGAGCACCTCGAGGAGGGTCCGCTTCTGGAGGAAGGTGGCGGTGAAGTCCTTGAGATCCTTGATCGGCTGATTGCGCGCCGTCGCCCAGTTCATCGTAAAGTCGTAGCTCCCCTTGGTCGGCTTGAGGATATTGGCGAAGTAGCGGGTGTCGGTGCCATTGGAGATGACGAAGAGTTGGAGGAAGCGGTAGAGGGAGGTGTCGAGATTGAAGCTCTCCTTGCTGTAGCGGTGGATCTGATTAAATGCCTCCCTTAGTGCGACGCCTCTCCGCTTGAGCTCGATCTGGACGAGCGGTAGACCATTGACGAGTATCGTCACGTCGTACCTATTGTCGTGGAGACCGGTGACGGCGTACTGGTGGGTCACCTGCAGGTAGTTGCGGGAGAGTCGCTCCTTATCGACGAGGTAGATATTCTGTACATGACCGTCGTCGAAGGTGAAGTCGTAGACGTGGTTGGTCTGGATCATCTCCGTCTTGTCGATCGGCGTGTCGCTCGGGCGGTCGAGGTACTCCACCATGAAGCGGTCCCACTCGGCGTCGGTGAAGGTGACGTCGTTGAGCCGCTCTATGCAGGTGCGGGCGTTGGCGAGCATCTCGCCGGGAGAGTGGAGGATGATGTAGCTGTAGCCCTGCGCCTGCAGATCACTGAGCAGCTCCTCCTCGAGGTCCGCCTCACTCTGATAGCCGGCGGGGGTCTCCTGCAGCCGGGAGAGCTTGGTGTACTCATCGAGGACGATGTAGTTATTGGTCTCGGCTATGGAGCCGGTCCGGTAGGGTCTCATGGGGTGTGTCTCTATTAGTCTTGAGGGGGAAAGGTGAGGAGGAGGTCTCGGTAGTAGCTGTACTGCTTCCGTCTCAGCTCCAGCTCTCTCGGCAGTCCCTCGCTGATCGAGTGGGCGAGTGTCTCAAAGCGGTCTAATATCCCGACGATCCGCTCCTGCTCCTCCAGCGACTTTTTAATATTGTCAGGGAAAGGTACAGGTATTTTTGTATTCAAGAGATCGTTGTTGTATAGTCTCTGAATCGTGCCTCCTTTTGCAACTTTCCATTTTGCAATCTGATAGCAATAGTAAAGGTACCTATTCAATACCTTGCTCTCATCGTGATGCAGCCATACAATGTTGCTGTCTTGGTAATAGGCATCCTGCCCATTGAATACGACAGCTCTTCCTATTGTGCCACTTGCGGACAAGAGTATCTCCCCCTTGTTGGGAAAAGGATACTTGGACTTGTACTCCTCAAATAGTTGTCTGCGGATGAATGAGTCAGCTGTTTTCCCAAAGGTGCCAATCTTGAAAAATGGGACTTCTCCATCCTGTGAGGTTTGACTTTTCAGGACTCTTTTGCACATGCACACCTCTCCGATCTCACCAAGTGTTATCCACTTGATATTGTCTCCTGTTTTTGAGGACGTCCCTCGGCGGGATGGGAATGAGGATTGGCTTTAAGAGTTCCTGAGTGAGACTTGGTACACCTCCGGCATTATTCTTCTTTTCTAAGTGCTGTGTCTGCAGATAGTAGTAAAGCAGCTTTGGGATGATTATGCTGCTGTCTATCTTAGTGTAATAGATTGTGTCAACGTTCCAGAAAGGTTCTTCAAGGTAGAATAGGTTCCCAAGGGAGCCCTTCCTGGGGATGAGAACTGTCGGTTTGTCGTAGACGTACTGGTCGACATAGGTCATAATGCCTCCGGAGCCATACACGGGTATTTTGCCCCTATGGAGATGCTTGTAGGCAGTTCCATGCTTTATTTCTGCCACTTCGCCGAGGGGCTTCCAGGTGACGGGGCGTCCGGCGAGGAGTTTGTCTAAGTAGCTCATGCCTCTATCTCGCTGATGATGGCGTCGATCTCGGTGCGGAGACGGGTGATGCGCTCGACAGTGTGGGCGAGGTCGGCATTGAGCCGGCGGATGTCGATCTCCTCGCGGGTGTCCCTCGGCTCGACGTAGGTGGAGACGGAGAGGTTGTAGTCCCCGGCGGCGATATCGTCCTCATCCACCATGGCGACGACGTGGGGGACATCCTCCTTCCGGCGGAAGAGCTCCACGATACGCTCGATCTGCTCGTCGGAGAGGACGTTTTGATTGGTCTCCTTGGTAAAGAAGTCCTCACCGCCGGCATCGACAAATTGGATCCTCGTGTCGGGCTTGTGCTTGGAGAGGACGAGGATATTGGTGGCGATGGAGGTGCCGTAGAAGAGGTTGGGCGGCAGGGCGATGATGGTCTCGATGTAATTCTCCCGGACGAGGTACTTCCGGATCTTCTGCTCCGCCCCGCCGCGGTAGAAGACGCCGGGGAAGCAGACGATGGCGGCGCGCCCGGTGGCGGAGAGGTGATAGAGAGAGTGGAGGATAAAGGCGTAATCTGCCTTCGACTTCGGGGCGAGCACGCCCGCCGGGGCGAAGCGGTCGTCATTGATCAGCGTCGGGTCTCCGCTGCCGACCCACTTGATCGAGTAGGGAGGATTGGAGACAATGGCGTCGAAGGGCTTCTCATCGCCGAAGCGGGGGTCGAGGAGCGTGTCCCCGAGGGCGATGTCGAAGTTGTTGTAATTGACGTTGTGGAGAAACATATTCATCCGCGCCAGGTTGTAGGTCGTCTGATTGATCTCCTGACCGATGTACTTCTCGCTGATGATCTTGTCTCCAAATTGCTTCCTCGCCTGCAGGAGCAGCGACCCGGAGCCACAGGCGGGGTCGTAGATCTTATTGACACTCTCCTTGCCGTCGAGTGCGATCCGTGCGAGGAGGGCGGAGACGCACTGCGGGGTGAAGAATTCGCCCCCGGACTTGCCGGCATTGGCGGCGTAATTGGAGATCAGGAACTCGTACGCATCCCCGAAGAGGTCGATCCGATGATCCTCGAAGTCCCCGAAGCGGAGCGAGTCGATGCCGCGGAGGATGGCGGTGAGCCGCTTATTCTTCTCCGCCACCGTATTGCCGAGGCGGGAGCTGGTGGTGTCGAAGTCGGCGAAGAGTCCCCGTATGTCGCGCTCCGACTCGAAGCCGATGGCGGAGGCCTCGATGGCGTCGAAGATTGCCTTGAGGTCGGTATTGAGGTCCGGATTGTGCTCCGCATCGCGGACGACGTTGCAGAAGAGCTGTCGGGGGTAGATGAAGAAGCCCTTATTTACTGCTTGAAGTCCCAGCCGTCCACGGTGCCGCGCACCTCGTCTGCGATCCTCCAGATGGTCGCCTGGAGCATAGCTCTCTGATCTGTCTCTGTCATAGGTATAGCTGTCTGCTTGTACCGCTAAAGATACCGACAAATCCTGAGATCTCTTACCCCAGAGGCGCAGGCACCAGCCGAGTGCGCTGTCTTGTCGGACAAGTCGGACGAGGGGTTCCCCTCTACGGGATCGTCCAACGGGGGCATTGATGAGGTTCACCCGGGGATTCACCAATACTGAATCGCAGGCAGGAGCACGGGCAGCGAGGCACCCCGACAGGGGTGCTCGTCGTTTAGCCCGGATGTCGAGGGGCGCAGCCCCGAAGACTCCGGGTTACGATGAGGAGCACGGGCAGCGAGGCACCCCGGCAGGGGTGCACGTCGTTTAGCCCGGATGTCGAGGGGCGCAGCCCCGAAGACTCCGGGTTACGATGGGTCGGCATTACCCCAGCGACCCCGCTAGGGTGTCGCACTGATTGCCTGACTCCCTGATAAGTGCGACACCCTGGCGGGGTCGTATATCTTTCTTGGCAACCTCTCCCGCGGTCTTCGGCACTGCGTGCCTCGACACGCGGGCTAAAAAACGATAATCCCTCCGGGGCTGCGCCCCTGCGGGATCGTCCGGCGGGAGGCTCCCCTCTACGGGATCGTCCGGCGAGAGGCTCCCCTCTGCGGGATCGTCCGGCGGGAGCATTGATGAGGTTCACCCGGGGAATCACCAATACTGAATCGCAGGCAGGAGCACGAGCAGCGAGGCACCCCGGCAGGGGTGCTCGTCGTTTAGCCCGGATGTCGAGGGGCGCAGCCCCGAAGACTCCGGGAAACTGAGGACCCCCTTAGGAGCACGGGCAGCGAGGCACCCCGGCAGGGGTGCACGTCGTTTAGCCCGGATGTCGAGGGGCGCAGCCCCGAAGACTCCGGGTTACGATGGGTCGGCGTTACCCCAGCGACCCCGCTAGGGTGTCGCACTGATTGCCTGACTCCCTGATAAGTGCGACACCCTAGCGGGGTCGATTAATCTTTCCCGGGATCTTCTTTCCCGCGGTCTTCGGCTCTTCGTGCCTCGACACGCGGGCTAAAAAACGATGATCCCTCCGGGGCTTCGCCCCTGCGGGATCGGCAGGCGAGAGGCCCCCCCCTCTGCGGGATCGTCCGACCCGTCCGACTCCAGAAGAGGGATCAGGGGAGGGCGTCGTAGATGACCGACTGGATGCGGGTGCGGATGTTGAGGGAGGAGAGTTTGCGATTCCAGCGCTGAGGGGCAACCCTATTGCTGAGGAAGATGTAGACGATCTGATTGGTGGGGTCGATCCAGAAGCAAGTGCCGGTGAAACCCGTATGACCATAGGTACTCATCGGCGCCTCCTCGCAGGTATTCCCTCGTCCGCCGCCCCTCTGCCGGTCAAATCCGAGCGCATAGGGCGATGGCCGGTGGCGGTAGGTGGTGTAGTGATGGATCGTCTCCGCATCGATGAGTGACTGTCCGCCGTACCGCCCACCATCGAGGAGCATCTGACAGACCACGGCGCAGCTCTCGGCATTGCCGAAGAGTCCCGCATTGCCACTCACCCCACCCAGCATGGCTGCCGCCTCATCGTCCACGTCCCCACGCAGCGTCTGGTGGCGGAGGAAGTTGTCCCTCTGTCCCTCTGCCATCTCCTTGGGATCAAAGTACCGCAGCGGTCTGTAGCAGAGCCTGGTGAGACCGAGCGGTGCGGCGACCCGCTCGCTGAAGAGCGTATCCAGCCCCTGTCGGTAGGAGCGCTCCAGCACCTCCTGCAGGAGGAGGAAGTCAATATCGCTGTAGCGGTAGCCTCCCTGGCGACGGTTGCACTCCTTCATCTCCCGACGCATCATCTCCCGCACATCGGGGGAGAGGTAGAGTCCCTTGCAGAAGCGCTGCGAGTAGACCGCCGTCGAGTCTCTGCTCACCATCGAACTCTTGTACCGAAATCCCGACCGCGCCCAGGCATTTCGATCCATCTGAGTCGGGTAACCGGCAGTTCGGCGAAAGGCGATCAGGGGCGACTCGTAGCTGCTCTCATCGATCATCTCCTGATAGAAGCGGATCACCGCCGGCATCCCCCCGCAGTGCTGCAGGAGCTGTGAGATCCTCACGTCGCCCTTATTGCTCCAGCGGAGGTAGTCGATATGCTTATCGATCCGGTCGCCGAGCCGCAGCCTACCCTCATCGTCTGCCTTCATCACCAGCGGCACGGTCGCCAACGCCTTCGTCATTGAGGCGAGGTCGTAGAGCGTCTCGGTACTATTGCGCTCCTTTCGTCTCGCATCCTTGTAGCCAAATGCCTTACTGTAGACCACATAACCGTCCTTGGCGACCAGCACCTGACAGCCGGGGTAAGCACCCGCACGAAGTCCCTCCTCGGCAATTCGATCGATCCGTGCCAGGACATGCCCATCCAGGTCCACATCCTCGGGCAAGGCGGTCGTGAGGCGCGTCTTGGTGGTCGTGAGACCGGCGCCGTTGGGGAAAAGGGTCGCCCTGTCATCCAGCAGTGTCCCTCCGAAGGGGATCCCACCCATCAGCGCATCCGCCAGCGCCGTCATCCCCGACTCGCCCTTATACGAGAGGGCTATCGCATCTGCCGCTATGACGGCGTCGGTATAGTGATCGTCGGAGGGACGATCCATAAAGAGCAGCACACTTCTCTGCTGCCTGAGTAGCGAGTCCACCCCATCGGGCATCGGACGGTCGCCATGGGTGACCGCCACGATCAGCAGATCATCCGTCGAGAGTGAAGGGAACTTTGCCATCGACCTGACAGCGAGGCGATCCGCCGGCAGATAGCGCCCGAGGCGTTGCGCCAGAGGCTCACTCCCCCTCACGTCGTCACACAGCAGGGTGATCCGGCCGGTAGGACCGAGGGAGAGGGGGATGAGCTTCTCCATATTCTTCACCAGGATTACCGACTGCGATCGCTCCTCCAGCGTCGACTGAGCGTGGAGCATGGTGCCGGGAGCAGCGAGGAGGAGCAGAAGGAGGAGGATGTAGGACTTTCTCATCAGAAGATAAGTTAGAAAGAGGAGACTCCCCCACCGCAACGGATCGAGGAGTCTCCCTATTATAAGTGTACCAAGCGCATCAGAAGGGCGACCCCTCCTTGCGTTCGTTGATATAGACGCGGAGCTTATTATTCTTACCATCCATCTTGATCTTCAGCGTGGATGGGAGGACCAGATTGGTCACCGAGGAGGGCGAGACCGCCCCACTCTGCTGCTGCTGAGCGGCGACATACTGCACCGGGACGACCACGACACGGAGGTCCTCATCCGGCTTCTTCTCGATGTGCTTACTGATCAGTGCCGAGATGTTGCCGAAGGAGTAGGTCGACGAGCCTTGGATTGCCTGACGACTCACATAAGTGGTATAGGGCGAGTCGGTGTCAGTCAGCTCTTGCTCGAAGAATCCCGCCACAGAGTCCCGCGGCATCAGCACGAGACTGGTCGGGTAGACCAGCTGATACTCGGAGAGCTCACGATTCTCTCCCGAGATGACGAAGGGCGCCGAGGCGAGGACACGGACAGAGCCCTTGGGGGCTTCGTCCAGCTTTTTCTTGATCTCACGCGTGGGGATGGTGATCTCCGCCAGCACGCCTGCCGGAGACTTGACATAGGCGTAGTCGGTACCGGAGCCGATCAGATTGCTCAGCCCTGTATTGGCAAAGCGGGAGAGCTGTGGCACCTCGTTGGTGTGGGAGAGCTCCTGTATCGTCGGGACATAGGCGAGAGAGTCGACCTTGCCGGTGGAGGGGCGCTTGAGCATCTGCTCCGTGCGGTAGCAGAAGGTCAGCGCCGTCCGTACCACACGGATGACGCTACCGGTCCCGGCGGAGATGCGGAAGTAGACCCCGGGGAAGTAGCGGTCAAAGGCCGCCTGGCTCTTGAACACCTCACTCCCGGCGGCAGACTTGTCGTAGAAGTCCTGCCCGATCTCCCGATCGATCGGGATGCGGATCCAAGTCCCCTTGCCCTCGTGCGGCGTACCGGTGACTGCCATATAGGAGACACGGCCCAGCTCCTTGCTCACACCGCGGGTGTAGTAGTCGGAGATGCTCTCCAGAGAGTACTTGCTCCCGCCGGGGAGCGGCTTATCGAGTGCGTATGCCGTCACCTCGACCAGATCCTTCCCATAGCCGGAGTAACCATCGTAGTAGAGGGTGAGGAAGGCGGAGTCGATACGATTGTCCACCGGCTGATCACGGAAGAGAAAGCCCTCCGGGCAGTACATCTGCGTCAGGTACTCGGTCTCTATACCGCCAAACTCCTGACTGGGGATCCGTCCAATGTAGCCGTAGTTGGAGCTGACATACATCCGATTGTACTGCGTGCCGGCGTCCGAGGTCTTTGAGTCCCCCACATCAGCAGAGATGGTGCGATAGGTGAGGTCAAAGGAGCTGTCGAAGGACTTATATCGAGTATAGTCGGGCATCATACCGACTCCGAGTGAGCTCGACCGATCCTCGCAGGAGACGAGGAAGAGACAGAGCCCCACGAGGAGGGAGGCGAGAGGCAGACTAAGCTTATGAGTCATCTTGATCATGAGTGATGGCGTATGGTGAGTCTGGAGACAAGCGAGACCGGCGTGATCCCTATCTTGCTCCTGCAAAGGTGACAATTTTATATCAAAGAGAGGTCGGCGGAGGTCACCTTAACTCATTTTTTACCGAGCAACCGGTCGTAGAAGGCATCCACCGCCTCGATAGCCTCCTCCGTATTATCATAGTCCATCACCGGCAGGTCGAGCTTGGCAGCCGACTCGCGCGTCTCGTCGCTCACATCCGAGGTGGCGAAAAGGAGTCCATCGACGTAGCTGAGTATCAGCTTATAGAGGTCATCACGCTTCAGTGCAGACCCATCCAGCAGCTCATGCTTGATCTCGTCGTACCCCAGCACCTGAGTCAGATCCTGACCGAATGGGGTCTCCGGCGTCATGTCGTAGATCGAGAAGACGACCTTGGCCCCGGAGAGCGCCGGGTCATCCTTGTAGAGTGTGCTGAGATAGAGCGGTGCCAGGCCGGAGAACCAGCCCTGACAGTGGATAATGTCCGGCACCCAGCGGAGCTTCTTCACCGTCTCGAAGACACCGCGGATAAAGAATGCAGACCGCTCACAATTGTCCTCGTAGAAGTTTCCCTCCTTATCGGTCACCGTCCCCTTGCGGGAGAAGAAGTCGTCATTGTCGATGAAGTAGACCTGCATCCTCTGCGGGAGGAGGGAGGCCACCTTGACCACCAGCTGGTGGACCTTGTCATTGACCGTGAGATTGACATCCGAGAGACGGATCACCTCGTGGAGCTGATTACGCCGCTCGTTGATGGTGCCGTAATTGGGCATAAAGGTGCGGATATCGTGCCCACGGGCAAGCATACCCAGAGGGAGGACTTTGGACCTGTCGACTGATCCCAGCCCTGCTGCTACCGCCTGCCGATCCCGCAGGGGCGAAGCCCCGGAGGGATCATCGCTTTTTAGACCGGGTGTCGAGGCACGTAGTGCCGAAGACCCCGGGGAACGACGAAGCATTCAAGGTATACGACCCCGCCAGGGTGTCGCACATACCAGTCAGTCAATCAGTGCGACACCCTAGCGGGGTCGCGGGATCGCTTGCAATGCCTGATCCCCGGGTCGTCGGGGCTACGCCCCTCGACCTGGGGCTAAAAAGCGGGCACCCCTGTCGGGGTGCTTCGTTCACCACTCTTTACAATGAGTTGAATGGTTTCTGTACCACTCAAATGCGTCACCCCTGGGTCTGTCACACAGTGCGAGCAAGGGCATCTGGATCTCTCCCCTCGGACTACTATCGGGTTTAGGCGAATCTAATACCGGTATTAGTATTCACTATTATCGGTATTAGTTTTGTCTAAACCCGGTAATAGATTTGGCGTAAAGTTGTCTGCTGATATCCAGACTGTTTCAAGTTGTGTCAGGCACTCGGGGTACGGATCACTCGACGCCGGTCTCCTTGGGGTACTTACGCAGCAGCTCGGTCAGCCGCGCCTCATCGCCCTTGGGAGCGATGAAGAGCAGATCGGGTGTGTCGACGATGAGGAAGTCCTCCAAGCCATTGACCACCACCTTCTTCCGCGGCGTGGTCTCACGGACGAAGGTGCCCTCGCTCTCGTCGAGGAAGAGGGTCTGTGGCTCACTGCGCTCGCCCTTGTGCTCGCTCATATAGCGCTCGAGACCGGACCAGGTGCCTATGTCGTCCCAGCCGAAGCTGCCGGGGAGGACGACGACATTGTCCGCCCGCTCCAGCACGCCGTAGTCGATCGAGATCGAGGGACAGCTGCGGTAGGCATCGGCGGCATCCTCTGCCTCGCCGGGCTCACCATAGGTCTCTATCTCGGCGAAGTGGACTGCCACGTCGGGGAGGTACTTCTCCAGCGCATTGATGATGTCGATCGCCTTCCAGACGAAGATCCCCGCATTCCAGAGGTGATTGCCTCTGGCAAGCAGTCGCTCAGCCTCCTCCAGATCGGGCTTTTCCTTAAATCGCGCCACACGATAGACCCCCTCCTGGTCGGGCTCACCGGCGAGCTCGATGTAGCCGTAGCCGGTCGCGGGATAGGTAGGCTCGATGCCGATCGTCATGAGGACGTCGTGCTCCGCCACGTAGGTGATCGCCTGATGCAGTACCCTCTGGTAGGAGACTGCGTCATCGATGTGGTGGTCCGACGGACAGACCACCATGATCGCCTCGGGATCCTCGGCGTAGATCCGGTAGGCGGCATAGGCGATGCAGGGGGCGGTATTGCGCCCCACCGGCTCCGTCAGCACCTGAGAGGGATGGAGGTAGGGCAGCTGCCGCAGCACCTCGTCCTGGTAGAGCTGTCCGGTCACCACGTAGAAGTGGCTCGCCGGTGCGACAGCCTCTAAGCGGAAGGCTGTGGAGCGGATCATCGTGCGCCCCTCATCGAGGATGTCGAGGAATTGCTTGGGCTGCTCGCGACGGCTCATCGGCCAGAAGCGCGATCCGACACCACCGGCCATCAGCACCCCGTAGGTGTGCGTGTGTACCATATCAATCATAATCAGGGACGAGGAAAGTCACGAAATATCGATGCGCTGTCTCGAGGGACTGCCACCCTCGCCCAGGCATCGGGGACGTAGGTCCAGGAAGAGATGACGCGTGGAGTATAGGGATTGTGTCGCTCGAAGAAGTCGATCAGGTAGTACCGCAGATCGCGATCTGTGGTGCGGACCACTCGACCGGGGAGATCCTCCTTGGGGATACCTGCACCGCTCGTGAGGAGTCCTCCACCGCCCTGAGCCCGGTACGAGCTCATCACCACCAGATACTCCTCATCGGGATCGAAGGGTCTCCCCTTCCCTACCCCGGTAATCTCGATACGGTCTCCGGAGGGACGGGTCACATCGACGAGGTAACTGATGCCGGCGGCGGTGTCGAAGTTGAAGGAGGGACCCTCCAGCGGCAGATAAGGTCCGCCTCTCTTCGACTCATCGATCCGATAGAGCGGATCCTCGGGCGAGCTCATCGTCCGGATGATCCGGTCGTAGCTCTCCTCGAGGTGAGCCTTTAGCTCAGACCCTCGGAGTCGCATCAGGTAGGCGTAATTCTCGTACTTATAGAGGTTGAAGAGGTCCGCCATGTGGATCGGACCGGCAGGGATGACAAGGTTCTCCACCAGCGGGGCGGTCAGGGAGACCTCCGCCTCAGGGAATATCTCCAACTGGAGCTGGTGAATCAGGTCGGTGAAGGGTGCGGGGCGGAAGAAGACACTCCGGGAGTCCATCGAGGCAGTAAGCTGTCCCACCGGTTGCGCTGCGAAGTCCCGCACCTGCTGCTCTGAGGAAGCGAAGTGCTCCATGAAGTCGCCGTCCGGCTCGTAGGCGGAGAGATCGATCAGCTCGGGCGCTACCCGCACGACCGGCTTACCACTTCCGCTCACCCCGAGAGAGATCTCGCAGTGAGAGAGCAGCCGTCCGTCCGCTCCCGCATCGAGGATATAGGTGTATCCGCCCGCCTCTCGAGGGATAGAGTCGAGGGCTGCCCGATGGTCGTGAGCGCAGAGGACGATGTCCGCCTCCGGGATCGCCTTGGCAAGGTCATAGCCAACATTGGCAGCCATAGGTCGAGGATCCCCCTCCTTCTTCCCCGGACCGCTGTGCATGAGGCAGATCAGGAGGTCCGGCTTCTGGCTCAGGATCTCAGGCAGGTAGGCCCGGGCGGTCTCTACTTGGTCTCTAAACTCGAGCCCGCTCCAGAGATGGGGCGGGAGATTGTCGGTGAGGGTCGGCATGGTAAGCCCGAGGATGGCGATCTTCTTTCCCCCTTTCTCCACCACCACATAGGGCTTGAAGTAAGGCTTACCCGTAGCGGTGTCCACCACATTGGCTCCGAGGATGGGGAAGTCCGCCTCCCGCACAAAGCGGTCGTAGACGCTGTGACCGGTCTCGATGTCGTGGTTGCCGACCGTCATCGCATCGTAGCCGAGGTAGTTGTACATCTCGGCCACCGCATGACGGGATAAGGTATCGACCACATTGAAGTAATAAGTGAGTGGCTGCCCCTGCAGGAGATCCCCTGCATCGAGGAGCAGCACCGGTCGCGCCTCGGGTTGCTCGCGATAGGAGCGCACGACCGTAGCCACACGAGCCACTCCGCCACCGGTATCGGCACCCTCGAGTATGCTCTCCGGGAAGAGCGATCCATGTACGTCTCCGGTCGCAAAGAGGTCAATCGTCACCACCTCGCTCCGCTCCCGACAGCCGACGAGGCTCAGGGAGAGAAGGAGGGAGAAGAGAAGAGTAAGTCGCTTCATATGCAGTCTATTATGCTTCCGCCACCTCATCCTGCCACTCCACATAGGGATGACGGGCAAGGGATCCATTAGTATACCGCTTATCGTCGGTCACCTCGCGACCGATCCACTCCGGCAGAGGGAGCGAAGTCTCCAGGGAGGGGAGCTCTACCTCGGCGACGATGAGCCCCTCATTCTCCTCCTCAAAGAAGTCCACCTCCCACTTCCGCTCTCCCACCTCGATCACGTGCCGCTGCTTGACGATGGGGGTGGTCGATGCCACCGACATCATCTCCAACGCCTCCTCGATGGGGATCTCATACTCATACTCCGTTCTGACGGAGAGGGTCTCCTCGTGTGCGATCTTGATCCCGAGGATCGCACGCTCCTCGTCGATGATGCGGACCCGAACCACCAGCGCATCGTCAGAGACGATGTAGCACTGGCGGATATTCTCCACATGATCTGAGGAGGGCAGCGTCATACCGGGACGCAGGAGAAACTTTCGCTCTATCTCAAGTGCCATATGTATTCTGTCTATACGTGAATTAAGGGAGAGCTTATCTTACCTTGACCTGCGTCGCTCCAAATCCATACTCCGCAAAGGAGGCATCCTGCGTGGAGCTGCGCGGGTACTCCCTCGAGATCAGGTCGAGAACCGCCTTGCGGAGTACCCCCTCGCCCTTGCCGTGGATCAGGATCACGGTCGTACCCTTGAGCTTGGGCTGACGGTACTTCTCCATCACCTGCCGCACGTAGTCCAGCTGGTAGTCGAGGATATCTTTGGGCGACATACCGGCGGTCGTCTCGATGATGTTGTCAATGTGGAGGTCGACCACTACCGGCTCCTCCTTGGAGATCAGTCGCTCCTCCTGTGGGCGGGGGCGAGGGGCGTCGGCACGCTTCTTCTTTGCGATCATCGCCTCCGCCAGCTTCTCTCCGTCCACCTTGTTTCTCCTGTACGGCTTATCATCCTTCACCGCATGGTAGACGATCGCGCCGTCATCAAAGAATTCGTTAGAGACAAATGCGCCCTCGCGGAAGAACTTTGTCCCATCCACCTTCAGCTCCACCACCATCGGCTCGCGCGGAGTGTAGAGCGTCCCTCGCTTCATCGGCACCAGCGCCAGCTGTACGTGGGCTCGATCATTGACCTCCGACGGCAGGAAGCTCTCGAGGAACTCGGAGCTGTCGAAGGGGATCACCCCCTCGTAGCGCACCTCCTGCAGCGCCCCACGACCGGAAGTGTAGAGGACGAGGAGGTCAAAGTTGGAGTCATTGACGAGATAGGTCTCAAATGGCGACGTCCCCAGCTGCTCCGGATCCTCGGGAAGGAAGCAGAGGTAGGCGTTGATCCGGTCGTGGTCGCTGTCCACCGGGCGCTTACGATGATCCTCCGCCGGCAGTGCAGGCTCCTGCACCGGCCGTGGGGCGACCGTCTCCCGGGTATGCGTAGGGACAACCGGCTTAGGAGCGATCGTGCTCCCCTCGGTCACCGGGACCACATCGCTCGCACGGGTCGGCAGCTCAAATCCCGACTCATCCCGCACATAGATCACTCCCTCGCGACTGACACGGGTCACCTCGCCGCCTCCCGTCGCATCGAGGAAGCGCACGTGGTCACCCACCTTTATCGTTGTACTCATACTTGATTTCTCTGCTGTTGCTTCACAAATGTACCCATTTTTCCCTCCGCACGGTTCACTCACATTGATGTACCTTTGCGGGTAGAGGGAAAAGGTCAACCAAAGCAAATAATCGAAATGGACGACAAAACAAGAGAGAGAGTAGAGCGGATCCGGGAGATGGAGGAGTGCCTCAGTCGCTGCGTGGAAGCCTCCGACCGGCTCTCCGCCGCCTGTAGGCAGTGGAAAGAGATCGTTGAGGAATCCCGCACCCTGGAGCAGTACTACCTGTGGGGCGAATGGAGGGAAGACTACGAGGCGGACGAGAGGGGCGAGCTCCCCGACGACCTCATCCGCGGTGTCCTCTCCGAGGATGCGGTGTATGACTACATCAGCGACCGGCAGGAGCTCGCCAAGGAGCTCCTCCGCACCGCACTCGCTGCGCTGGAGTCATAGCCTACCCTCGGATCCGGATCAGAAGTAGTGTTCCTCCCGCACCATCTCCACAGCCCGGCGGATAGAGCGGAGGCCGAAGTCTGCCGGTACGATCTCACGTATCGGGACAATGAGCAGCTTAGCGACGTCGTCTCCCGCCTGATCCACATAGGGCACGAGGGACTCCACCTTGAGGTGATAGAAGAGGTCCAGCGTGTGGAGCGTCATCCCGGAGTAGAGGTAGAGATTGGGGAGAGAGAAGAGGTACTTAGGTGGTCTGTGGATCCCTCCACGGAGACCGCCAAAGGCGTCGATACCGGTCTCCTCCATCAGCTCCCGCGCCATCGCCTCCTCGGCCGTCTCGTCCATATCGACGAAGCCACCCGGCAGATCGTAGGTGCCGATGGCAGGCTCCTTACCGCGAACGGCGACCAGCATATTCTCCATCAGGTCGGTGATGAAGCAGGCACAGGCGGCTTGGGCATTGGCGTAGTACTCAAATCCACAGTCCTCGCACTTCTTCGCCTTGGCATTGACGACCGAGAAGTGAGGACTGCCACACTTGGGACAGTGGGCAAAAAGCTCCAGGGGATGCTCAGTGGCAGCCCCTGCGGGAGTGGCGATTACATTTTTCTTCTCCATGATAACTTATATGACTCGCTTAGTAGGGTGTATCAATTAAGGATCAGCAGCACCAGGTCCAGCAGTATCTCATCGGGGTCGCCCTGGTCGCTGTACATCCCCTTGCTCCTGGCGTCCGAGTGGCGCAGGGCATGGATGATCTCGACGACGCGGTGCGGCGTGTAGCTCTTGAGCCCGAGCATGATGTCCTTGACAAAAAAGGAGGAACTGATACCGAGGTACTTCATCACGCTCTGCTCCGTGTGGGGTCGCGGAGCATAATAAGCGGTGAGCAGATCGGCGAAGTAGCCGAAGAGCGTCGGGATGATCATCTGCACCGGCACCCGCTTGCTGCCCTCCGAGAGTGAGCGGGCGATGATGAGTGACTGCCGCCGGTCCTTACGGGCGAGGGCGCGCTTGAGATCAAAGGCGGTATACTCCTTATTGAGTCCCGTGTAGGTGAGCACCTGCTCCGGCGTCACCTGACCCCGCACCTCTGCAGGGAGGGCCAGTGCCAGCTTCTCCAGCTCGCTATCCAGTCGGGTGACGTCGGTTCCGATATGCTCCGCCACCACCTGTACCGCCTCAGGCGTGAGGGTCAGTCCGTGCTCGAGAGCGAGGGGACGGATGTAGCCCCGCCCTTGAAGCAAAGCACCACGATCGATGACGGGACCGGGTGATCGGTGAGATTACCCAGCACCTCCATCAGCGCTCCTCCCCCACCCTGCATCATTGCCTGTGCCTCCCGCACCACCGTAAGGGTATACTTCGCCATCATCGGTGCGCGACGCGCCGCCGTCAGCAGTTGCGAGGGCGACGCCGTAGTGCCGTAGAGGAGGGTGTAATTGAAGTCCTTCGCCTCCTCCGGCAAATAGGCGGCCTCGATTTTTTTCTCTATCTTGTCGGTGAAGTACTCCTCCTCACCGGTGAGCAGATAGATGCAGTACGGCTCCTTGGTGGAGTCGATTGCGGTGAGGACACTCTGAGGCTCTTTGGTGTAAGGCATGGTAGTAGTGATGACTTCTGAGACAAATATACCCCTTTATGGCGGAAAGTAGAGCGAGCGACCGTCCAACGGTCTACGACCCCCTCCGGCGGAAGGAGGTGGCGCTGACCCCCGAGGAGGGAGTCAGGCAGGGGATCGTGCGCCATCTGATCGACAAGCTGGGCTATCCGCCCGAGCTGATGGGGAATGAGGTGGCGCTCCGTGTCGGGAAGCTTTCCCGTCGCTGCGACACTCTCGTCGTCGCCCCCGACCAGTCACCGCTGATGATCATCGAGTACAAGGCGCCCTCCATCCGTCTCTCAGACGCGGTGCTGGAGCAGATCTACCGGTACAACTCAGTCCTCCGGGTCCCCGTGCTGGTGATCACCAATGGTCGCTCCATCTACGCCTACCTTGTCGGCTACGACGGCGAGGAGACCCGTCTCCTCGCCCGTCTCCCCTCCTACCCCGAGCTCCTCACCCTCACGAGGAGAGACTCCCCCTGACATATTTTTGGCTAATTCGCATTTTGATGTGCTGGGACGGGGAGTATGAGGCAGAGCGAGACGGTAGGATCGGACGTGACGACATCGAGGTCCGGCGAGCGGGCGGACGAAAGAATAATAAAACGGTACAGGAGAAGCTGACCCTACAGGAAAAGTTCTCCAACGAAATCGCCCTCCATTTCTCCTAAATCCCTCACATCAAAATGCGAATTAGCCTAGGCCCTTCCTGATGGGCGGATCCGTGTCAGCTCAGAGCCGATAGGTGAGGGCAAGAGCTGCATCCGTGGTGCGAGAGCCACCGATTGTTAGAGCGACTCGACCGTGGAGTGCGACATGCGCTCCGATGCGCCACCTCAGGCGCCCCGCGAACTGTATACCCTGACCCCGAAGCATCGATCCGCCATAGAGGTACGGCATCCAGGGGAGACTGCTAAGGATCATCTGTCCCTTCGCAAGTCGGTAGAGCCTCAGATCGCCCTCGGCAAGGAGTGACTTCTGATCATCGTACCGGATCCTTCCCCTCACCGATCCGCCCACTCCCTCTCGCTCGGTGTGGAGCAGCTGTACCTCCTCTCTGCCGGACCACTTCGCCCCATGCTGTCTGTCGTTGCTGTACCGAAGCGATAGCCGCCGCGGTCTCTCCGGCACGCTCAGCCAGCGGAGCGTCAGGAGGGTGGAGCCATGGTAGCTGCTCTTCCCCAGTCGGGCGAGGAGCATCGTCCCGGCAGGAGAGCCTCCGTCCGTGCGGCGAAATCGATCCGCCACCACGGTCCCGCTGACGTACCGCGCCACCTCGCCGCTCCACTGCAGCCGGTAGCCCCACTCGTCCCGCCCTGAGGAGTAGTGACTATCACCGGATCCGTAGGGGGAGTAGCGTCCCTTGCCGAAGTATCGCCCTGAAATCGTCAGCGCCCCCACCATCTCATCGAGGTAGGACAGACTCCCCTCGGCAGCTCTTCGCTCCCCCGGCGCCAGCGTCACCTCTCCTGAGGCGACCACTCTCTCTCCCATCCGGTAACCATCCACAGATGCCTCCCCCAGGACCATCGCATCGGGATAGCGAAGGGGCGGCAGGAGTGGGCGCCCGTCGTTTGTCCGGTGTCTGTAGGTCACTCCCGTCATGCCGATATGCCCACTCTCACTATCGTAGGAGAGATAGCCCCCGACCATCTCCCGCCGAGCCGTATGACGGTGACGGAGAGAGAAGGGGTCCCTATGGAGTCCGGTCCTGTAGAGTGTCTCGATCCTCTGCCCCTCGATCCGCGCATCTATCGGCTCGTACCCGCCGAAGAGAACCACCTCCACCGACCCCAGCCTCCGCTCCAGCGCAAGCCCCCGCAGGTAGTCATACTCTCTCGCCGACCGGTGTGGTCGCAGGTCCAGCGTCACCCGGTCCGGTATGCCCGTGCCGTAGATCGAGGAGGAGAAGAAGGAGCGCCCCTGTCCCATCAGCAGCCCGCGCCCCGTGGTGAGGCGGAGGTCACCAAGGAGAATGCTCGTCCGGCTGTCTCGGTACCGAAGCGTCCCGCTGAGATGGTCCATCCATCCCTCGCGCACAGGACGGAAGGGCTCTCCCCGGTCCGTCTCCCCCACCAGAGCCCAGTCGAGATGCTTCCCGTTGTCTCCCACCGAGCGGATCAGCAGTGAGGCGGACCGCTCTCTGTAGAGCGAAGCGACCGCATGCTCTCGCCGAGGTCTCGGAGGTCGGTCGTCCGTTTCGCCCACTGTGAGGTAGGGGTAGAGCAGGGATAGGAGACGAAGCTCGGCGCCCTGCACCTCCTTGAGGTCATAGACCGACTCCAGCCGTCCACTCTGTGAGCGGTAGAGGAGGAAGTTTCGGATAAAGAATGGATCCAAGAGCGGGACACGGGCCAGCTCATCCGCCGTGGCGGTATTGAGGTCCAGCGGATGAAGCTCCAGCCGCTCCAGCTCCTCAGCCGCCCTCTGCCGCGCCTCCTCGTCCTCGATGAGCGCCAGGATCGCCTCCGACGAGAGACTCTCCTGCGCGACGACCCGCACGCCGAGACCGATCATCCCGACCAGCAGGAGGAGTCGAAGGACTCTACCAGTGCTGCTCCTCACCGCCCTCGTCGTCATCGAAGAGAGAGGGGCGGTGCTTCGTCGCATCGCCCACGATCCGCTCCATGACGCATCGCCGCACAAAGTCGGACCTCGACCGACCGGGATGGCGTCTGAGATACCGCTCGATGATCTCCATCTGGCTCTCGGAGAAGAGCACCGTCACCCGCACCGTATGTGGCTCCTGCCGGATCCTCTCTCCCCTCCGTCTCGATCGTCTCATGCCGTGGACTCTTGTCTCTCGCTGGTAGTCTGTGATAGGAAGCCGGACCGGTACGGGTCGGGAGCGAGGTGCCCTCCGTAGTGCCTCACCCCGTGGGGGCAAGCGCCGAGCAGTCTCTGGCTGTCGCATCCGGTCATGGCTTATTATCCTTAGTAGGTGGTAAATGTACCTCTTTTTACCAAAAGGCAGACCGCCTCGACCAGCTGCCTCCGGAGTGACTCGTAACGACCTGGTAACCAAATCCGATAAGCTTTAGCGCTCTGAGTGATTTCTTTTACCGATAATAGTTGCGACTAATACCGGTATTAGTTTCTCCTATTACCGGTATTAGTTTTCAGCCACCTCGATGGCTTTATCGGACGAGTCGGACGGGTCAGACGACTATGATGATGCACTGTCCTATTAGGATAGGACCGCCGGTCGTTGCGATGGTAGGGGTGACGCATTTGAGCATTGGGGTAATCATATACCTAGAGGGCTTATCCGAGAGGCACCCGAAGGGTGCTCGCTCCATAGGCATCGGTCATCCGCGAAGCGGTGACCGATGTACAAAGACCCTTCCCTACCCCCCTCGACCCCTTGTGGGTCGCCGAGCAGAGCCTTCAGCGACCCCGCCAGGGTGTCGCACTCACCAGTCAGGCAATCAGTGCGACACCCTGGCGGGGTCGCGGGATCGCTTGCAATGCCTGATCCCCGGGTCGTCGGGGCTACGCCCCTCGACCTGGGGCTAAGGAACGGGCACCCGCAAGGGGTGCTTCGCGTCCCACTCTTCACAATCAGTTGATTGATTTCCGTACCACTCAAATGCGTCACCCCTGGTTGCGATAGAGCAGGGCTGGGGTCGTGTTATTTTGCTATCTTTGCACTGTTTTTGAAATAATTTATCGGAGAGACTTAGTCTGCTCAGCGGACGGGGTCTCGCTCTTCTCTATTATTTATGGACTGGTTAACCAATCTCTTTATGCAGCACGGCGTCGCACAGGCGATCGTCGTTCTGTCCCTCACGATCTCCGTGGGGCTGCTGCTGGGGAGGATCAAGTTCTGGGGCATCTCCCTTGGCACTGCGTTTATCCTCTTCGTCGGCATCCTCTTCGGTCAGCTGGGGCTCTCCATCGATCCGACGATCAATAGCTTCTTCAAGGACTTCGGACTGGCGATCTTCGTCTACTCCATCGGTCTGGAGGTGGGACCCAGCTTCTTCTCCAATCTCAAGTCCAAGGGTGCCAAGCTGAATGTCCTCGCCGCCATCGGTGCCTCGCTGGCAGCGCTGGTGACGGTGGCACTCTTCTACATCACCGACATCCCGATGCAGACGCTGGTGGGGGTAATGAGTGGTGCGGTGACCAATACGCCCGGACTTGCCGCCGCCCAGCAGACCTATCAGGATATCACCGGGGTCGCAGATCAGTCGATCGCTCAGGGCTATGCCGTCGCTTACCCGCTCGCCGTGGTAGGCATCATTATGACCATCGTGATGACGAAGGTGGTGGCAAAGATCAATACCGATGAGCTGGAGAAGCGCCTCACCGCACAGTCCGATGCGGAGACCAGCGAGACGGAGGGCGTCTCGGTCGAGGTGACCAATCCGGAGCTCTTCGGGAAGACGGTCGTGGAGCTGAAGAATCTCGTGCCGGACACCGGCTTCGTCGTCTCTCGTGTGCTGAAGAAGGCTACCGGTGAGACGGTCCTGGTGAACGGTCAGACACGGTTTGAGGAGGGGGACAAGCTCTTTGTGATCCTCAATACGACCAACGAGGAGGATATCATCTCGGCTGTCGGTAAGCTCGACACGTCGGACCACGTGACCTGGGTGGAGAAGTCTCAGGACGTGATCTCCCGCTGGGTGCTGCTCTCCAATAGCAAGCTCAATGGTAAGACGCTCAAGGACCTGAAGCTGAGGGAGCACTTCGACGTCAGCGTGACGCGTGTCGACCGTGCCGGTGTGAAACTGGTGGCGGTCCCTTATCTGAAACTGCAGCAGGGTGATAAGCTCCTCTGCGTCGGCGGGGAGAAGAGTGTCACTGCCGCAGCACAGTCCTTCGGCGACTCCTCCAAGGCGCTCAATAAGCCCAATCTCTTCGCCATCTTCCTCGGACTGATCCTCGGTATCATCCTCGGCTCACTGCCGATCATGATCCCCGGACTCTCCGCTCCGCTGAAGCTGGGTCTCGCCGGCGGTCCGCTGATCGTGGCCATCATCGTCGGTCGCTGGGGGGCAGAGTTTGGCCTGCCGACCTACACCACCACGAGTGCCAATCTGATGATCCGCGAGATAGGTCTCTGCGCCTTCCTCGCCTGCGTCGGTCTCGGTGCCGGTCAGGGCTTCATCGAGACGCTCACCCAGGGAGGCTATGCCTGGCTCGGGTACGGACTCCTGATCACGCTCCTGCCGCTGATCATCGTGGCATTTATCGGGCATAAGTTCTACCGATTCGATTACTTCACCCTCGCCGGTATGATCGCCGGTATGACCACAGACCCGCCTGCACTTGGCTACGCTCAGACGCTCACTTCCCGCAATAAGCCGCTGATCGGCTACGCGACCGTCTATCCTCTGGCGATGTTTATGAGGATCCTACTGGCGCAGCTGCTGGTACTGCTCTTCTGCGCTTGACGTCGGTGCTATCGTACGAGGCGACCGCCCCTCTTGGTGACGAGGAGGGCGGTCGCTTCTTTGTACTTAACGGTAAAAAAGGTATTTTTGCCACCGGGGTCCTCCACTGAGGAGCTCCTGCCGGTCTCTGACGGGCAGAGGATAGATAATAACTTACAACCTATAAACCAACTAACCACATGGCACAACGTCATCCTAAAGGGCTGCTGGTGCTCGCCTTGGCAAACATGGGCGAGCGCTTCGGCTACTACACAATGCTGGCCATCCTGACCCTGTACTTACAGGCAAAGTTTGGACTCTCATCAGCTACTACGAGCTGGATCTACTCGATCTTCCTCGCTCTGATCTACTTCCTCCCCGTCTTCGGTGGTGTGGTGGCAGATAAGTGGCTCGGCTACGGTCGCACGATCTTGATCGGAGTGGTCGTCATGTTTGGTGGTTACCTGCTGCTCGGTATGCCCTTCGGCGCCGGTCAGGCCGGTCTCGCCATCATGCTGGCGGCACTACTCCTGATCTCGATAGGTACGGGACTCTTCAAGGGAAACCTCCAGGCTCTCGTCGGTAAGATCTACGACGATCCTAAGTATGCGAAGGGACGAGACATCGCATTCTCGATCTTCTACCTCTTCATCAACATCGGCTCCCTCTTCGCCCCCAGTATGGGACAGGCGATCACGAATAACGTCCTCAAGGACCACCACTTCGCCTACTACAACGCCGATATCCCGGCCAATTACAATCGCTTCAACGACCGTCTCCTCTCCGCTGACGAGGAGGCCGCCTTCATCCAGGATGTCCAGGCTAAGCATAGCGACTGGGCAACGATGGCTGCGGAGGATCAGGACAAGGCGATCACCAAGGCGAAGTCTGACGAGGGTGTCCTCTTCCAGGCCGATGCCGATGCGGCAGAGTTTAATCTCAAGCTCGCCGGGCTCAATCAGTACACCATCACCGGCAAGATCACCGATCCGGCGCTGATGGTGACGGATGACGACTACCGTCTCGCCAAGTCGCGCGTGCCGGAGCAGCAGGCTGCCCGCCAGGAGCTCCTCGACCGCGTGGCTGCCGCAGAGGTACCTGCCAGCCTTGTTCCCCTCGAGGAGGGCGTGGAGTCTAAGGGCTTTGCTCGTGACTTCGGCTACGAGTATGTCCAGACCGCTCTCTCCACTTCCTACAGCTACGCCTTCTTCGTCGCCTGTATCTCGCTCGTCATCTCCATCCTGATCTTCGTCCTGGGACGCAAGACCTGGAAGTTTGCCGACGTGACCGCCAAGCAGGCTATGAGCAACGCTGCCGAGCAGGGTAAGAAGGTGAAGCCTATGCCCAAGAAGGAGGTCCGCGAGCGCATGTTTGCCCTCATCCTCGTCTTCATCGTGGTGATCTTCTTCTGGATGGCCTTCCACCAGAATGGTCTCACGCTCACCTTCTTTGCCCGTGACTACACGGTGAGCCAGGTCGACCCGGCTACCTACGGTCTCTTCAATATCGGTATGCTGGTGGCCTTCATCGTCTTCATGTACGGTATCTACTCCATGACGATGGGTCTCCTGGGATCGGAGAAGAATAAGAAGCTCGGTCTCGGTCTGATCGTCGCCGGTCTGATCGCCCTGGTGGCAGTCTACATGACGCAGATCAAGCCGCTCGAGGGCATGCAGAATATCACCCCGCAGATCTTCCAGCAGTTCAACCCCTTCTTCATCGTCCTCCTGACGCCTATCACGGTCGGCATCTTTGCTGCACTGGCCGCTAAGGGCAAGGAGCCGAGCGCACCGCGCAAGATCGGTATCGGTATGATCATGGCAGGTGTCGGCTTCCTCGTGATGCTGATCTGTGCGCTGACCAACCAGCTGCCGGCACCCGGATCGCTCAATGGAGGCACCAGCCCGATCCTCGTACAGCCTGAGTGGCTCATCGGTACCTACCTGACCCTGACTGTGGCCGAGCTCTTCCTCAGCCCGATGGGTCTCTCCTTTGTCTCCAAGGTGGCTCCGCCCCAGTACTCCGGTCTGATGCAGGGTGGATGGCTCGCCGCCACCGCCGTCGGCAATATGCTGGTCGGCGTGATGGGCAGCCTCTGGGACAAGATCTCGATGCCCACCTTCTTCATCATCCTGATCGCCTGCTGTGGCATCGCCGCAGTCTTCATCTTCGCCATCATGGGCCGTCTGGAGCGCGTGACCGAGGATAAGCCTGAGGAGGTGACCGAGTGATCACGCCATAGGCAACCATAGTCCTATCTAATAGGGGGCAGTACCTGAGTAAAGTCAGGTGCTGCCCCCTCTTCGTAGCCCCACTGCACCCACCGTATATGGATGTGCCTTTAGTCGACAGAAGTGGGCGCTACATGCAGATAAGAGACAGGTGGAGGTGGAGGAGGGGGTATCTTTGCAGTGCTCCGTAGGTGAGCGGGAGGACTATCGGGAGAGTGTGGGGACAAATTTGGGTACTTTTGCAGGCACAAAAGGTTCAGACAATGGAAGACTATAAGTATATACGCATCAGCGACTACAGCTATCCTCTGCCGGAGGAGCGCATCGCGAAGTACCCGCTCCCGGGGCGGGATCACTCCAAGCTACTTCACCTCAGCCCTGATGGGACAATCAGCGAGCACCACTTCTACGACCTGCCGGGACTGCTTGCACCGGAGGACCTGATGGTGATGAATGACACGAGGGTGATCAATGCAAGGGTGGTCTTCCACCGCCCCACCGGCGCACGCATCGAGGTCTTCTGCCTCGATCCCTACGAGCCGAAGCTCTACGAGGAGTCCTTTGCCTCGCACCACAGCGTCACCTGGCACTGCATGATTGGCAATGCGTCGAAGTGGAAGGAGGACCGTCTCACCCGACCGATCTCGGGCGGCACGCTCTCCGTGGAGCGGGTCGGCGAGGGACTGGTTCGCTTCGCGTGGGATACAGATGGCTCCTTTGCCGACATTCTCGAGGAGGTGGGCGAGCTGCCGATACCGCCTTACCTCAATCGCGACACCGAGGCATCCGATCTCGTCACCTACCAGACCGTCTATGCGCGGATCGAGGGGAGTGTCGCTGCACCGACCGCCGGGCTGCACTTCACCGACCGGGTGCTCCGGGAGCTGGAGGGGCGGGGGGTCCGTCAGACGCGCGTGACGCTCCATGTGGGTGCCGGCACCTTTGCCCCCGTCAAGAGCAGCACCATGGGCGGACACGAGATGCATAAGGAGGTGATCAAGGTGCCGCTGGAGGCGCTGCGGACCATCACCGAGCAGAAGCGGGCGGGACGACAGATCGTCTCCGTCGGCACCACCTCCACACGCACGCTGGAGAGCCTGTACTACATGGGGATCAATGTCCTCGACGGCGTGGAGGAGCCGCTCCACGTCAGCCAGTGGATGCCGTACGAGCGGACCTACGAGGTGTCGGTGCCGGAGGCGCTTGATGCGCTGATCGGCTATCTGGAGGAGAGTGGCAGTCCGGCGCTTATTGGCGACACGCAGATCATCATCGAGCCGGGGTTTGAGTACCGTCTCGTGGATAAGCTGATCACCAACTTCCATCAGCCGGTCTCGACGCTGATGCTGCTGGTGGCGGCGTTTGTCGGGGAGAGGTGGCGTGAGATCTATCGCTTTGCCCTCGATCACGACTTCCGCTTCCTCTCCTACGGCGACAGCAACCTCCTCGAGAAGCCAGTCACTAAATAATCTCCCTATGTCGTCCTCTCCGGGTCCGGCTCTCGACCGCCGCATACTGAGGCTCGCCCTGCCCAATATTGTCTCCAATCTCACCGTCCCCCTCCTCGGGCTGGTGGACATGGGGCTGACGGGGCACCTGCAGGAGGCGGCACCGATCGCGGGGATCTCGATAGCGACGACGCTCTTCAACCTCATCTACTGGGTCTTCTCCTTCCTCCGCATGGGGACGTCCGGTCTCACGGCGCAGGCCTACGGGAGTCGCAGCCCGGAGCGGATGGGTCGGACACTGGCGCAGTCCTTCCTCATAGGACTGGTGGGCGGTCTGCTGATCATCCTCCTACAGACACCGCTCTCGCGGATGATCCTCTCCGTCCTCGCCCCGGAGCCTGAGGTGGAGCGGTATGCACTGATCTACTTCGCCATAGTGGTGCTGGGAGCACCGGCGATACTGACGACGAATGCGATGAATGGGTGGTTCATCGGGATGCAAAATAGCTGGTACCCGATGGCGGTCAGCATTGTCACCAATCTCGTCAATATCGGTCTCTCGGCCTTCCTCGTGCTGAGTGAGGGGCGCGGGATAGAGGGCATCGCCATCGGTACGCTGGTGGCGCAGTGGCTCGGGATGCTCCTGCTCGGGGGCGGTGTCCTGCTGCTCTATGTGCGGCGGGGAAGGGTCGTGCTGCCCCGCCGGTTGAGCGCCCTTGGGGAGGAGCTGGGGCGGTACTTCTCGACGAATGTGCATATATTCTTCCGCACGCTGCTGATGGCCTGCGTGAGCGTCTACTTCGTCTACGCCGGGACACGGATGGGGACGCTGACGCTGGCGGGGAATGCGCTGTTGTATCAGTTCTTTACCCTCTTCTCCTACTTCATCGACGGCTTTGCCAATGCCGGGGAGGCGATCATCGGCGATGCCTACGGACAGAGGGATCGCTCCTCACTGCGGAAGGCGGTGCGGCGACTGCTTGGCTGGGGGATAGGACTGGGCGTGGTGGTGACGGCGATCTATGCCGGTGCCGGGCGGGGACTCCTCGCACTGCTGACCGATGAGGCTGAGGTGCTGCAGCAGGCGCTACGCTACCTGCCGTATATGGTGGTGCTCCCGCTGGCGGGCTGTATCGGCTTCGTGATGGACGGCGTCTTCATCGGGATGACGGCGACGCGGGAGATGATGTGGAGCATGATGGTGGCGGTGATCCTCTTCTTTGCCACCTACTTTGGGCTCCCGGTCGAGGACGGCAATGCGGCGCTGATGAGTGCTTTCCTCATCTACCTCGCTGCACGGGGCTTTTTCCAGTTGCTCATCGCCCTACGACTGGAGGGGCTGGGGCTCCCCTTTACTCGTCGCTACATCATCCTCGCCGGCACCACATATGACGAAGAGCGGGCGGGGGCACTGAGGGAACTGATCCATGCGGCGCTCCCTGAGGCGCGACTGACAGAGGCGATGACGTCGGAGGATGCCAAGGGCAGTGGGCGGATCTACCGAAATGCACTGCTGATCCTCGACAGCAGGGAGGAGCCGGAGGAGCTCGCTCGGCGGATGAAAGAGCTGGAGCAAGAGGCAGGGCGGATCCGCACTCCCGGCGGCGAAGTGGCACTCGACCTCGATGTCGTCCTCTGCGACGACCGGATCCTCCGCCCCACCGACTACGCCGCCCCCTACTTCCAGTCCCTCTACCGCCAGCTCAATAATAACAAATAAAAAAGGTCCTCGCAGTGTTATTAATAGCACTGCGAGGACCTTTTTATGTTGCGTCCTGTATGGAATTTACTGGCGGGGACGTGCGTCGACCTTGAGGATCGCACCGGTGGCGGGATCGAAGCGGACGGAGGTCTCCATCTTCTTGTCAGTGAAGAGACCGCCCTCGAGTGCTTCCAGGGTGCCGAGCTGAGCCACCGGCAGGCTCCTGGTGGCGATACGATTGCCGCGGTAGAGGAGTACAGCCTCAGCCGATCCAGGGACGATGTGGACGAACCCCTTGCGGAGCTGCTTCTCCTTCTTCTTCAGATCCCTCTCGGTAAGTTCGGGTGCACGCTCCGTCACCTTCAGATCCAGATAGATCGGCTCACCACGCAGATCGTCTGCCGGGAGCAACCCGTCACGCTCGGAGAAGCGAAGTGCCACCTGACGTCCCTCAGTGATCTCGATCGGTCGGACGAGCCGGACGTAGGCGGTGGTATCGGTGGTACCGAGGAAGCGCTCGGTGAGACTTCGCTCAGCGGCATCCAGCCCCTGCACGGCGATGCGGAGTGCCTGACCGTCGGCAAAAGGCTGATCGGTCTCGCCGGAGAGCACGGCGGTGCGGCTGTCGCGGAGACGGTAGATCTCCTGAGCGGCGATCTCGGCACGCTTGGCGGGCGTGGTGGCTCGGATGTAGTCTGATGGTAAGCTCTTGAGGTCGCCGAAGTCCCTGTCGTGCCTCGACTCGATCGTCCTCTCCTCCGGCATGGCGGGCAGCTCGACGGGAGTGGTGACATTGACCGCCACGAGACGACCGTCATCGGTGAGGGAGACATTGGCGGCACTACTGTTGCGTCGCATCTCCACGGCAAAGCGGAGCGAGTCACTTGGTGTACCGTAGCTCCCGAGATCGACACTCACCAGCTGATAGGAGGTGGAGGGCTCCAGTATCGCCTCCCGTACCCCGAGGTATCGGTCGGCGTAGAGTGCCAGTTCGCCCGGCTGCCGCACCACCTTCCGATAGGTGACGGTAGCGTAGAGGCGCGTCTCCGGCAGGGCATAGACGACGCTATTGTCCGGCAGGGTGGAGACATTATAGGGCTGCACGCGCACCTGAGCCGTGGCAGCACAGGAGGTCAGTAGGAGTGCGACGAGGGATAGAAGGGATGATCTCATAAGCTTTTGTCTCATATCGGCAAAGGTAACCAATTCGCCCAAGAGCTTAAAGCTGCAGCCCCACGACCAGAACCGGCACCGGCACCGCGCCGTCCAGCGTGAAGAGTATCTCGGAGCTGTAGGCGTATGGTCCTCTGTAGAGGTGCTTCCCGTCCCAGGTGTAGAGGATCTCGGAGCTGTAGGTGTAGGGCCCCTTGTAGAGGTGCTTCCCGTCCCAGGTGTAGAGGATCTCGGAGCTGTAGGTGTAGGGCCCTTTGTAGAAGTGCTTGCCGTCCCAGGTGCAGAGTATCTCGGAGCTGTAGGTGTAGGGTCCCTTGTAGAGGTGCTTGCCGTCCCAGGTGTAGAGGATCTCGGAGCTGTAGGTGTAGGGCCCCTTGTAGAGGTGCTTCCCATCCCAGGTGTAGAGTATCTCAGAGCTGTACGTATACGCTCCGTGATAGATGTAGACTTGCGACATGGCTGTGAGTGATATGAGTGTGAGGAGGACCGTCAGTAGTCCTCGGCTTGGTGAAGTAGGCATAGTTCTTCGGTCGATGTGGTACGGGACAAAGATAACCACTCCGGACGATATGACCCAATGGACTTCAGAGGCCTAAAAACCAGCTTCCTACATTTTGTTACCTTTGTCTGAGACAGCAAACTACTTCACTACATAAAACCTAAAGATTATGAGAGTAACATTACCTCTATGCGCAGTGACGCTCATAGGTGCGGTGGCACTAAGCTCCTGCGATCAGAAAGCCAATACCACCGAACAGACCACTGAGCCTGCGACTGAGGTGGTCGCCGCCCCCGCACCGGACTACAGCGCTGAGATCAGGGAGCACAACGACGCACCCATGGTCTTCGATGCGGAGCAATTCACGATACAGAACCCCAACTACCGCACCTCCCTCTGGACCGGGAAGCAGTCTCAGATGACGCTGATGAGCATCCCGGTGGGGGATGATGTAGGTCTGGAGTGCCACGATGATGTGGAGCAATTCTTCATCGTCTATGCCGGCAAGGGAACGGTAAAGATGGGTGATGCTAAGGACAACCTCTCTATGGTAAAGGAGGTGGGGCCCGGCGATGGTATCATCATCCCCCTCAGCACCTGGCACAATGTGATCAACGCCTCCGATAGTGAGCCGCTGAAGCTACTCAGTATTTACGCGCCCGTGGAGCACCCTGCCGGCACCGTGCAGCCGACCCACGCCGACGCCATGGATGAGGAGCACTGATCCCCTTCCGTCATACATCTGTGGTGAAAGTCCATACGGGGCGTAGTTGCCAACGAACCCCATAGCGACTTGCAGGTTTCAAGGGGTGACCTTGGGAGAGAAGAAGCAATAGCGAATTCGTGGCCTGACGAACAGAAACCTAATACAAAGGCGTATCAAGCGGACAAGCAGGCTTCAGACAGTGAAGATCCAAAAGGCAAACGTAAACTCATTTTGAGGAGACTTCGGTCTCCTCTTTTCATTTGGGGGGATCGAAGAGGTGAGCCTGGTCGACGCGAGAGTCCCCCTCCACCCCCAAAGGGGG
>QWCQ01000251.1_pt1 | contig 47534 bp, 40 predicted proteins | sample 1972701 | NCBI WGS metagenome assembly QWCQ01 (sample SAMN09866704, study PRJNA288562) | Human gut metagenome isolate pre4_stool, whole genome shotgun sequencing... | reverse complement strand
GTTTGCTACATCACTCTTGCTAAGAAAACGAATTGCCTTTTCCACCTTTTCATATTCCGCATGTTCAAATGGGTTATAACGAATGATGCGCTGGCTTACTGCACGGAACATCAAACGGCTCAGCCAGCAAAGATAATTGTTGATAGAAGATCCTTTCAACCCTTTCTTTTTAAGAAAGAATCGGTATTCCTCAAACAGTTCCTCCGTTATACTTCGGATTTCTATATCCTTACTCTCTAAGTCCTTTATAAACTCGCACAGCATTCTATTCGCATAGCAAAGGTTAGTATATGTACCTTCTGCCTTAGACTTGCCCACACCTTCCTTTACCGATTGTAGTTCTGCATTGCTAAGTTCCAACAAAGTGGTAGGAGAAGTTGCTATGCCTTGCAATCTGTTTTTAAGCAGTTCAGCACTTATCACCCCGTCTTTTAGGAGCAGTTCCTGATAGGTCTTTTCTACAAATTCCCTGAATGATTGCAGTCGAAGATTGGTTTTCTTGTCCGTTGTCGTCCCCTGTTTAGTATTCCACTCCGCAGGTTTACATTCTTCGTTTGTGGTAATAACAGAGTTCTTGCCATCTATCGTGATACGACAGAGTATGGAGGTCAGACCATTTGCCTTGGTCTTTTGTCTGTTGATATAAAACAGTGTTTTGAATGTACTTCTCATCATGATTTTAGTTTTAATGCTTCTATTCTATGGCTAAATACACATCTGCATATCCTCCGTGAAAGAAAGGAAACGCTCAAATTCCACAAATAGTTTTTGTGGCGTAACCTTTGCATATCGCTCGGTCATACTCACATTGCTATGCCCCAACATCTTGCTTACCGTTTCTATTGGTACTCCTTGTTCCAATGTGATGAGCGTGGCAAAGGTATGCCTTGCCGTATGCGTGGTAAAGGGAAAAGCTATGCCTGCTCTTAGGCGCAATGCTTTAAGATACGATTGATAGGTGGCATATTTCATCTGTGGCAATAGCCTTTCCCTTTCATCGCTCTTGTACTTCTCTATTATCCTGATGGCTTCGGGTAGCAACTTGATACGGCAAAGTACGCCTGTCTTCTGCCTGTTGAACTTCAGCCAAAGACTTCCCTCATCATCACGGACAAGATACGACCTGTTTAACTCCTTGATTTTGTCAAACAATAAAATATCGGCTAATCCTTCACGATAAGCCAATCTGCACACCGTTTTCAGATGGGTAGCGGCATTATAGAACGTACTTTCCTGAAACCCGCAAATCCCCATAAAGTATTGTTGAAAGTCGTAGATGAACTGCTCAGTAAGCTGTGAAAAAGCCAAATCAGAAACCTTATACCTACTTTTTATAAAGTTCTGCAAATGGGTACGAGTGGAATGGTAGCCAAATATGCTTTGTCCCTTTATGTCAATGCCTATATGGTTTTCTTTCTCTTTGATGAGTCTATCCAGTCTTTCAATAAGCATACACTTAGAATGAACGCTTCCTTGAAATTCCTCTTTTATATCAGTTGCATCAAATGGGCAACCTTTGGACAGCAGAGATTGGTAGGCTGCTTGGACGGATAGCAGCAGACTTTCCAATCTGGCATTCACTTCCACTGCTTCACGACTCTTTCCGTCCATTCTGCTTTCACGGGGATTCCACAAATCGGGGTTGCAAGACAGTTTGCAACTGAACTGTGCAATACTCCTTCCAAGCGTGATACGTCCCATAATGGGAGCCTTACCCGACTTGTCAATGCTGCTCTTTTTGAGGTAGAGCAACACCTTCATCTTTTCTGTTTTCATACGCTTTAATTTTTATGGGCAAAGTTACCCGAATTAAAGCGTTCTTTACTTATGCAGAAAACTGCCGATATAAATAGAGCAGTTTTATGCAAATTATTTCGTTTCCTCCTTATTATCAGTAAGTTTGCACAAACTTAGATTTATCTTCATTTTCTTTAATTAGTTGTCTTGTCATCTGTATGCTTTAACGGGCTAAAAGCCTGCAGATAAACTGCCAAAAGCATTACTATTGCTGCCTAAAAGCTATGCTGTTGGCATCTGAAAGCCTAAATGATGAAGTGTTGTGGAGTGCTTGTTTGCGTAAGTGATTGTGTGATAGAGTGGTATGAAAGTGGCTCGTACTTGCCGTATTTGCCAGCCAAAGGTATGTTGCTTGCAAATACGCCCGGGATTTGAAGGCTCGTTGTCAAGAAAAATCATGCATCCATATCGGCTTGATTTTGTTTCTTCCAACGTTGTGAATAATTTTTTTTACGAAAAAGTACAACTTTACATATATTTTATTACCTTTACACCCGAAAACTACTTTACTATGAATAAAAACAGCTTTATTTATCGAGCTTTTGATTTGTACTATGATGGCTTTAAGCACATGACCGTAGGTAAAACACTATGGACTGTCATTTTGATTAAACTCTTCATCATGTTCGCTATTCTGAAAGTATTCTTCTTTCCTGATTTCATCAAACAGAACTCGCAAAAAGGCGATGAAGCAGATTTCGTATCTACCGAGATGATTAAACGAAACATTCATTAAATACATTACATTATGCACAATCTGTTATTAGACATTTCGGCACAAACGATCGACTGGTCGCGTGCCCAATTTGCTTTAACAGCCATTTATCACTGGCTTTTTGTTCCATTAACGCTTGGTCTTGCCGTCGTTATGGGAATTATGGAAACTCGCTATTATCGTACCCGTGACCCTTTTTGGAAGGATGCGGCGCGGTTTTGGCAAAAGCTGTTTGGTATTAATTTCGCCATGGGTGTGGCAACAGGACTCATCTTGGAATTCGAATTTGGTACCAACTGGAGCAACTACTCATGGTTTGTAGGCGACATCTTCGGTGCTCCTTTGGCTATCGAGGGTATTATTGCTTTCTTCATGGAGGCTACCTTCGTGGCTGTGATGTTCTTTGGTTGGAAGAAAGTGTCTCCTGGTTTCCACCTGGCTTCAACGTGGCTCACGGGGTTGGGCGCTACCATCTCTGCTTGGTGGATTCTGGTAGCTAACGCTTGGATGCAGTTGCCCGTTGGACAGGAGTTTAATCCAGATACTATGCGCTTTGAGATGAACTCGTTTATGGACGTGGCCTTGTCGCCCTTTGCCGTGGACAAGTTCTGTCATACCGTGACCTCTTCATGGATTATCGGTGCTGTGTTTACAGTGGCCGTAAGTAGTTGGTACTTACTTAAGAAGCGTGATCATAAGTTGGCTATCGAGAGTATGAAGATAGGTAGTATCTTTGGCTTGGCAGCTGTGGCGTTAACATTGATTACCGGACACAGCTCAGCTATCCAGGTTGGCAAGGTACAGCCTATGAAACTGGCTTCGATGGAAGCGCTTTATAATGGTGGAACCGGCCAGGGACTGACGGTCTTTGCAGCTGTTAACCCATTTAAGCAACCCGACTATGCAAACCAACAAGAGCCACCGATGAAGATGGCTGTGCCTAATGGCTTGTCATTCTTGGCAACCTTAGACGCCAATGGATATGTGCCTGGCGTGAATGACCTGCTGAATGGTTATACCAAACCAGACGGAACGAAGGTTATTTCGGTAGAAGAAAAGATGAAGCGCGGCCAAATGGCCATTGCAGCGCTGCAAGATTATCGTTCTGGCAAGAAGGATGAAGCTACCAAGCAGATTCTGAAAGACAACATGCCTTATTTTGGTTATGGCTATGTAAAATCACCCCACCAGGTCGTTCCGTTTATACCGGTGAACTTCTGGGCATTCAGAGTGATGGTTGGCATCGGTATGTTGTTGATTTTGTTCTTTATCTGTTCGCTTTTCATCGTTTACAAGAAAGACATCATCAAGCATCGCTGGTTGTTGATTTCGGGCATCGTGCTGTTGCCATGCGCTTACCTGGCCTCTCAATCAGGTTGGTTAGTGGCAGAGTTTGGCCGTCAGCCGTGGACCATTCAGGATATGTTGCCGACATGGGTTGCCGTGTCTGACATTAAACCGAGTTCGGTTATTGTCACCTTCTTTATATTCTTGATTCTCTTCACCGCCATGTTGGCTGTCGAGATTAACATCCTTTGTAAGGCTATTAAGAAAGGTCCCGAGAATAGTGAAATGTCAAATCAGGTTGAATTATAAATAAGAAAGGTAATACAATGATTACATATAGTTTTTTACAACATTACTGGTGGTTTCTTGTTTCTTTGTTAGGAGCCTTACTGGTATTCTTGATGTTTGTTCAGGGTGCTAACTCTTTGGTGTTCAACCTGGGTAAGACCGAACAAGAGCGTAGGATGGTTGTCAACAGTACTGGGCGCAAGTGGGAAACCACTTTCACGACGTTGGTTACCTTTGGCGGTGCTTTCTTCGCATCGTTTCCTTTGTTTTACAGTACCAGCTTCGGTGGTGCTTATTGGTTGTGGATGATTATTCTCTTCTCGTTTGTTGTTCAGGCGGTGAGCTATGAGTTTCAAAACAAACTGGGAAACATCCTGGGCGTGAAGACTTTCCAATGGTGCTTGGTCATCAATGGTATTTTAGGTCCTGTTTTGGTGGGTGGTGCCGTTGCAACATTCTTCAACGGTTCTAACTTCTTGGTCGACAAGATTAACATCACCAATGGCATGGCACCGGTGATTAGCAGGTGGGCTAACTACAGTCATGGCTTGGATGCGTTGCTGGATGTATGGAATGTGGTACTGGGTTTGGCCGTGTTCTTCTTGGCTCGCATCTTGGGTTTGCTCTACATTATTAATAATGTGGCCGATGATACGCTGCGCGCTCGCAGCCGTAAGCATCTTATTTACAACACAGGTGCATTCTTGTTGCTGTTCCTTCCGTTCCTAATTAGAACCTTGTTGAAGGATGGTTTCGCCTATGATCCAGCCACTGGCGTGATTTCTATGGAGTCGATGAAGTATCTATACAACCTGTTAGACATGTGGTATCTTGCTATTGTGTTGCTTGTTGGTGTGGTATTGCTGCTGTTCGGCATTGTCAAGACCGTGTTGAGTAACACCTATATCAAGGGTATTTGGCCGGCAGGTATCGGTGTAGTCTTAGTTGTTTTGGTTCTGTTGCTCATTGCTGGTTGGAACAATACAGCTTATTATCCTTCTAATGCTGACCTGCAGAGTTCACTAACCATTATGAACAGTAGTAGTAGTGAATTTACATTGCGCACCATGGCCATTGTTTCACTCTTCATTCCATTCGTCCTTGCTTATATTGTTTATGTATGGCATGCCATGGATAGAAAGAAAATCACGAAAGAAGAGATTAAACATGGAGATGCTTATTAAGCTGATTAAATCATAAAAGAATGTGACTAAATTCGGTGAGATACTTGAGTTTGGTCACATTTTTTTTATCGAATAACTTTGATGTTGCGGTGTGTGAAAACGCTTCCAGGGCTTGGTGAATTGCGAAATGTTTCGTATTTTTGTGATATGACACGAAAGGAAAGATATCAATATATTCTCGATTATTTCAGAAAAACAACGCCCATCGTTACGACCGAACTTGAGTTTGGGTCGGCTTTTCAGCTGTTGGTTGCCACATTGTTAAGTGCACAATGCACCGATAAGCGTATCAATCAGGTAACACCGGCGTTGTTTCAGCGTTATCCTGACGCACGGTCGATGGCACAGGCTACCCCCGAAGAGGTGTTGGAATATGTGCGCAGCGTGAGTTATCCTAATGCCAAATCAAGACATTTGGTGGAGATGGCGCAAATGTTAGTAAGCGATTTCGGCGGAGAAGTGCCAGACAACACCGCCGATTTGGTGAAATTGCCTGGCGTAGGACGCAAGACGGCCAATGTAGTGCAAGCCGTTTGGTATGGAAAAGCAAAGATTGCGGTTGATACTCACGTCTACAGAGTGAGCCATCGCATGGGGTTGGTGCCACAAAAGGCCAACACTCCCTTGAAAGTTGAACTTGAATTGATGAAGTATATCCCTGAAGAGGATGTGTCGAGTGCACACCATTGGCTGCTTTTGCATGGCAGATACATTTGTCAAAGTCAGCGTCCCAAGTGTGAAAAGTGCCAGTTTGAGCAGATTTGTCCTAAGCGATTGACATCTTCCAAACTTGCATGAGTCGTCTTTGAAACTTGCCTAAACCATCTTTGAAATTAACATCGTCCATCTTTAAAACATCGATTATATGAATATCCAACGCATTTTAAAATATTTAGAGCGCATTGCCAAGAATAACAATCGTGACTGGTATCAAGCCCATAAAGACGAATATTTGGCTTGTCGCAACGATTTTGAGGAGGGAGTGGATTGCGCTATCGCCGCCATCTCTAAGTTTGATGCCTCCGTATCGCATGTGACAGCCAAGGAAGCGTGCTTCCGTTTTAATCGTGACACACGGTTCTCGCCTGATAAATCGCCCTATAAACGACATTTTGGTGCATACATCAGTGCCAAAGGTCGCAAGTCGTTGCATGCAGGTTACTACATCCATGTGCAGCCAGGCCATTGCCTCTTGTCGGCCGGTGCTTATTGGTTGCCCACGCATATCTTGACCTCTTGCCGCAATGAGATTATGGGCAACATTGACGAATGGCGAAAGTGTGTGGAGAATGGCAAGTTTGTTCATTTCTTTGGTTATGCCAATCAAGGCTCGTGGAGTGACGAACAGGCATCGGACAAGGGCTTTGGAATCAGCCGATTGAAGACCTGTCCGAAGGGTTTTCCGGCCGATTATGAGTTTATTGACTATCTTCGAATGAAGGATTATGCTTGCTGGCATCGGGTTGAAGATGATTTCTTTGCGGGTAATGGTTGGATAGAACCCATGACAGAACTATTCAAGGTGGCTCAACCCATGATGGAATTCACCAATCGTGTGATTGATGATTATGAATAATCTGACGACAACTACGAATCAATTTGATGGACAATGATGAATGAAAGTGCGTGACTGGCTGCAACTTTATCCCCTCTTTAGGGTTGTCTTGGCATTGATTGCAGGTCTTGTTGCAGGCGACTCTTTCGGGTTTGTCGTGCCAACATGGTTGTGGTTGGTCATTGTTTCATCAGCTTTGTTGATTGCATTAGCTTGCTATCGATGGAAAACAGCGCAGGGAGTGGCCATTCTTTTCACCGTGATGTGCTTTGGCTTTCTGCTCATGACCATGCAGAAAAACCGATTAGCTGTACCCATTCCCGAGGAAGAACATGTGTCTGAAGCCGTCGTGATGACCACGTCAAAGGTGAGAGGTAAGGTGGTTCAGTGCGATTTGTATGTCCTTTCCGGCCTTTTATCCGGCCAAAAAGTGAGGGCATCGATATTGCGCGATACTGTTGAAAGGCGTTATGAGGCGTTGAAGGTGGGCGATGGAGTTAGGTTTCGTTCGGCCTTTCAGCCCATTCGGAGTTATCCCTCAGCCCGTCATTTCAATTATCAACGGTGGATGGCGATACGGGGTTATCGGGCGCAAACGTTCATCTATCATCGTGATTGGGCGCAATGTCAGCTTGATTTGACGTGCATGCCTCGGTTTGAACGGTTGCGTTTGAAGGCGCAAAAGGTGCGAGAAAAACTGTTGAGTCATTATGCTGCCCATGGTTTTGATGATCAAGATTATGCCGTTTTGGCTGCGATGACGTTGGGAGAAAAGTCGTTTTTGTCCAAACAAACCAAGGAAATCTTTTCCATTTCGGGTGCTTCTCATGTCTTGGCTCTGTCTGGTTTGCATCTTAGCATCATCTACGGACTGCTCGTCATGGTGCTGGGTGGGCGAGGCTTGCGGCGTGTTTTCAGTCTTGCTTTCGTGGTGTTGACCGTTTGGGTCTATGTGTTTTTAACGGGAATGTCATCAAGTGTCATGCGTTCGGCCATCATGCTCACCGTTTATTCATTGGTGTCACTGCTCAATCGCGACAAGATGTCGCTCAATGCCTTGTCACTTACGGCCATCGTGATGTTGCTGTTTCATCCGTTGAGCTTATGGGATGTGGGCTTTCAACTGTCTTTCATGGCTGTCGCGGCCATTCTATTGCTTTATCGACCCATTGAACGTTGGATGCCAGATACCATCCGCTCCAGGTCGATCGTTGTGAGAAAGTTGTGGGGAATGATGGCTGTATCGTTGGCGGCACAGATAGGTACAGCTCCATTGGTGGCCTATTATTTCGGCCGTTTTTCGTGTTATTTCCTTCTTACCAACCTGTTGGCCATCCCACTGACCGTTCTCATCCTTTATACCTCCTGCCTTTTGTTCGCCTTGTCCTTTGCACCGTTGTTGCAAAGTGTCGTGGCTGTCGCGCTAACTTGGATGACCCGTGTGCTCAATCACTACCTGGCGCTCCTCGCATCCTGGCCAGGAGCGAGTGTTGAAGGCATCCACCTCAATCTTTGGCAGTTAGCGCTCATGTACGTCATCATTGCTTGTGTTTGCTGGGTTGCATCTTATTTACGTCAAGCATACGTTCGTTCGCGCATCACATGACCAGTATTTTTCTTGTTTATTCGGATGCATCCTGCGTCCCATTGAAATAATCTTCCAGTTCTTTTTCAGCCTGTCCGTGTATGTTGGGCAGATCCTTGATGATGGAACCACTCTCCATCAGTGCCACTCGATTGGATATTTCCACCGTGTGTTGCAGGTTGTGACTGCTCACGAGGATGGTGGCTCCCGTTGTTTGATGATAGTTCAGCAACAGGCGTTTCAAGAAGTTTTGGCTAGAAGGGTCCAGGAAATTGAAAGGTTCATCAAGAATCAGCAGCTTTGGTTGTGCGATGAGAGCGGAGATGATGCCTATTTTTTGCTTGTTTCCGGCAGAGAAATCGCGAATCAATTTCTTCTGACCGAGTATCTCACCATTCATGAATTTGGACAGTGAAGCCAAGAATGTGGAGAGACGTTCCTTGTCGATGTGATTCACTTTGGCGATGAATTCAAAGTATTCCTCTGGCGTCAAAAAGTCGATGAGGAATCCCTCGTCGATGTAGGCACCCGTATGTTGCTTCCAATCTTCCGATTGGGAAGGGTCTACCGTGAATGCTTCAGCAGCCGGCGTAACACCCGCTGGGGTTTCTGAAGCAGGCATCTGATGCGGGTCGGTATGTCCGAAAGTGAGTAATACCTGCCCCTCATCGGCCCTCAGCAGGTCGAGCAGCAGTCTGAATAGCGTGGTTTTTCCGGCTCCATTGTTACCTACCAGTCCGAGAATAACCCCATCATGAATCTCGAAGTTGGGGATGTCAACGGCAATTTTCTCGCCAAAAGCTTTCTTTAAGTTGTTGATTTGAATGTTCATGGGTGCAAATGAATCAAAAAAAATGATAGACGGTTGTGCGCCCATTCCTGGTGTGTTTGTGAGCGATTCCAACCATCTATCATTTTCATACGTTGATGTTTATCGAAGATTTCTGCCGTGGCAGTTCTTGAATTTCTTACCGCTTCCACAGGGACAAGGATCGTTTGGACGTGGCATCTTGTCCTTGATGTACGGCGTTCGGTTCACCTGTTGTGCCTGTTCGCGCGTGTCTTGATGGGCAGCTGCGGCCTGATTGGGGTCTGTCAGGTCATCTTTCTGCTCGTTATAGCGTTGACTTCTCTGTGCCGGGGCAGCCTCACGAACCTCCTCCTGCTGCATTTCAGGAATCTGACCACGCATCAAAATGCTCGTCGTTTGGTTGTTCATGTCGTTAATCATGCTGTCCCAGAGCTTCGCACTCTCCAGTTTGAAGATCAATAGTGGGTCTTTTTGCTCGTACGAAGCGTTCTGTACGCTATGACGCAGGTCATCCAATTGCCGAAGATTCTCCTTCCAATTCTCATCAATGATATGCAGAACGATACTCTTTTCGAACTGTTTCACGATGTCTTTGGCTTCCGTATCGTAGGCTTCTTTGAGGTTGCAGGAAACCTGGTACATACGCTTTCCGTCGGTAATAGGCACGGCAATGCGCTCAAACCGATCGCCCTGCTCCTCCTGTACCTGCTTGATAACCGGCCAAGCAACCGCTTGTATCCGTTCAGTTTTACGCTTGAAAGCCGCCATGGCATCTTGGAAAGCACGTTCGGCCAAATCTTCGGGATTGCCAGCGTTGAATTCTTCTTCGGTGAACGGACATTCCATCGCCAAGTTCTTCAAGAAGTCTTCCTTGCAACCTACATAATCATTCGAGTTGATGATGTTGACACATCGGTCCCAAATGATGTTAGCGATGTCCATACCGATACGCTCACCCATCAGTGCGTGGCGCCGTTTCTCGTAAATCACGGTGCGCTGTTTGTTCATCACGTCATCGTATTCCAGCAAATGCTTACGAATACCGAAGTTGTTTTCTTCCACTTTCTTCTGCGCGCGCTCGATGCTCTTCGAAATCATCGGGCTCTCAATGCGCTCTCCATCTTTGAATCCCAAGCGATCCATCACCGAGGAGATGCGTTCAGAACCAAACAATCGCATCAGTTTATCTTCCAAACTGACGTAGAATACCGAACTACCTGGGTCACCTTGACGGCCTGCACGACCTCGCAACTGGCGGTCTACACGGCGGCTTTCGTGCCGTTCGGTACCGATGATGGCCAAACCTCCGGCCGCTTTCACTTCGGGCGACAGCTTGATGTCGGTACCACGACCGGCCATGTTGGTGGCGATGGTCACCGCACCGAGGCCGTTTATCGATTGTCCAGCCTGTGCCACGATGTCGGCTTCCTTTTGGTGTAGCTTGGCGTTCAGTACGTTGTGTGGGATTTTTCGCATGTTTAGCATCTTGCTGAGCAACTCGGAAATCTCAACAGACGTGGTACCAACCAAGCATGGTCGACCACTATTGCGCATTTCTTCAATCTCTTCAATCACGGCAGCATACTTCTCCCGCGCCGTCTTGTATACGCGGTCGTCCATATCGTTGCGCTGCACGGGACGGTTGGTCGGTATCTCCACCACGTCCAACTTGTAGATATCCCAAAACTCGCCGGCCTCGGTTGAGGCGGTACCCGTCATACCAGCCAACTTGTGGTACATGCGGAAGTAGTTTTGCAAGGTGATGGTGGCGAAGGTCTGCGTGGCAGCTTCCACCCTCACATGTTCCTTTGCTTCCACGGCTTGGTGCAGTCCGTCGCTCCAGCGGCGGCCTTCCATGATACGACCAGTCTGCTCGTCAACGATTTTCACCTCACCGTCGATTACCACATACTCGTCATCTTTGTTGAACATGGTGTACGCCTTCAACAGCTGTTGCAAGGTGTGCACGCGTTCACTCTGTACACCATAGTGGGTCAGCATTTCGTCTTTCTTGTCCAACCGCTCCTGGTCAGAGAGTGAAGTCTCATTTTCCAGTGCTGAAAGTTCGGCTGTGATGTCAGGCAGTACGAAGAGTTCTTTGTCGTTCACCTGTTTGGAGAGCCATTCAGTGCCTTTGTCCGTCAGGTCGCAGCTGTTGAGTTTCTCGTCCACCACGAAGTACAGCGGCTCCACGGCCTTCGGCATTTCGCGGTTGTTGTTTTGCATGTAGTACTCTTCGGTCTTGAGCATGCCAGCCTTGATGCCTTCTTCCGACAGATATTTGATAAGTGGCTTGTTCTTCGGCAGCGACTTGTATGAACGGTATAAGGCGAGGAATCCCTCCTCGGTCTTCTTCTGATCTTTGGCTGCCTGGCCCTCTGAAATCAGCTGTTTGGCCTCTGCCAAGAACTGTGTGGCCAGTTTTCGTTGCACGTCAACCAGTCGTTCTACCAGCGGTTGGTATTCTTCAAACATCTGGTCGTCACCTTTTGGAACGGGTCCGCTGATAATCAATGGGGTACGAGCGTCGTCAATCAACACCGAGTCTACCTCATCGACGATGGCGTAGTTGTGCGCACGCTGCACCAAATCGTCTGGCGAAACGGCCATGTTGTCGCGCAGATAGTCGAAACCAAACTCGTTGTTGGTACCAAAAGTGATGTCGGCCAGATAAGCCTTGCGGCGTTCTGGTGAGTTGGGGCGGTGCTTATCGATGCAGTCAACGCTCAAGCCATTGAACTCGTAGAGCGGTCCCATCCACTCAGAGTCACGCTTAGCCAGATAGTCGTTCACGGTAACAACGTGCACACCATTGCCCGTCAGGGCGTTGAGGAACACGGGTAGGGTGGCTACCAGCGTTTTACCTTCACCCGTAGCCATCTCGGCTATCTTACCTTGGTGCAGGGCGATACCGCCGAAGAGCTGAACGTCGTAGTGTACCATTTCCCATTTCAGGTCGTTTCCACCTGCCGTCCAATGGTTGTGATAGATGGCCTTGTCACCGTCGATGGACACGAAGTCCTTGCTGGGGTCGGCGGCCAATTCGCGGTCGAAGTCGGTTGCGGTAACGATGGTTTCTTCGTTTTCGGCAAATCTCCGAGCCGTGTCCTTGACGATGCAGAATGCGGTGGGCATCACCTCGTTCAGCGCTTTCTCATAAATCTCCAGCGCCTCTTTCTCCAACTTGTCTATCTCTTCGAAGATGGGTTCGCGCTCATCGATGGCCGTTTCTTCAATTTTGCCCTTCAGTTCGGCAATCTTGTCTTTTTGTTCTTTGGCGGAGTCTTGTACATACTTCTGTATCTCCTTGGTCTTGGCACGCAGTTCGTCGTTGCTCAGCTTCTGAATGTCGGGATAGGCCTTCTTCACCGTCTCCACGAGCGGCTGTATCAGACGCATGTCTCGGCTTGACTTGTCGCCGAACAATGATTTTAAGAATTTATTGAAATTCATCTTTTATGGTTGTTTTTGTTTATTTCTTATTATATAATGTGTTGCAAAATTACGAATAAAATTTGTTAATTTGCCACTTCTCTTTTAATTATTTGATATTCTTGGCATAAAGCCATCTCCAGGCACCTCGCACCCCTTGTCAGGTAGGCTTTCTGGCCTTTCATTTCAGCCTCTCAAGTCTTGCTTTTCAAAAGCATTGACTTTAGGGGCCAATCTCCAAGAGTTTGGCACTCAATCTCAATGACTTTGGTGGTCAATCTCCATGAGTTTAAAACCGAAGGGGTAAATGGAAGAAAGAAAATTTGGTAAATCCACGCTAACCAATTGAATGACATGCGGTTAGGTATGACTTACTGAAGCGGTGCCGACTTGCAGGCGTTGGGTGCCCTAATCTGAATGGATTTGGCGATGGTTGGCGCAATGCGGTCAACCGTCACGGGCAAGTTGATGCGCTGTGGTTTGATGCCTGCCCCGTAAAGAATGATGGGGAAAGGTACGAACGACGCGCGTGCGATATAATGGTCTTGATTGTCTTCGTTGTACAACTGCCATCCTGGCGCAACCTCTATGAGCAAATCGCCACTGACAGCGGGGTTGTAAGGACTCTCGGTGGCGTTGCGTATGCCCGAAATCTGAATGAGGAAGTCTTTCGAACGCGAAATAACATCCTCGTAAGAGAGCAGCCTGTCTTCAATGAGCTTGCGGTTCAAATATATCTGGTTGCGGTAGCATGTCTCCACATAGCGGGCTTGTCCGTAGATGGCCCCAAGGTACATGTTCAGCAGGTTGGCCGTTCGGTTGATGTAGAACGTCCCGGTTGGGATGCGGTATTTGGCATAGTCAACCTTTGGGTCTTCGGTGTATCCCGTGCTGGTGAGCACGAAGAGTACCCGATTGGCACCTACCGCCTGTTCGATGCGGGTAATGAGCGACGCCAGGGTCTTGTCCAATCCGCGGTAAACGGCCTCTAAATCCGTTCGCCATGCATCGGTATTGCTGCCTGCTGCCGACAGGGTGACTGACAAAAAGTCGGTAACTTCGTCCTTACCCATGGCATTGTTGACCACGCAGCTCACGGAGGCGTTGCTCACAGCGTCATTCAGTTGCGTCTTCTCTTTGCCGGGTCGGGGCCTTGTACTGCTGTAGGCGTTAATCCATTTGCGGGCTTTTTCGCTGTAATAACTTGACGTTGTCCAGCTGCCCGTCTTATCGTTTATCCAGATGGCGCCATCTGCTGCATGTCCAGCTGACAGCACGGCAGCCTCTCTGTTGGCCGCCAAACCGTAGACAATGGCCGAACCACCGCTCGAAACTTTTAGTTCGTCACCAATGGTGGACGTGGACATACGTTGCGGTGAGGACTTATGTTGGGTGTCATCAACACAGAACACCGGGCGCAACGTCTTTCGGTCGAGCCACTGCGTGCTGATGATGTTATGGTAATAGGGGGTGGTTCCGGTGACGATGGTGGCTATGGCTGAAGCCCGATCGACAGGCGTGAACGGGTAACTGGCAGCTTCGTAGACGCTGCCTTTCTGCAATAGTTTCTTGAAACCGTCTTGGGAATAAAGTGGCGAATAATGCTCTATATAATCGTTGCGCAACTGGTCGATGGTGATGTTCACCACCAATCGCGGCGCAGCTTGTAAGGTTTGCGCCTGAACAGTGGTTCCCGTGAGGGTTGCGACAATCATCGCGGAGAGACACTTATTCATCATTTTACTGGTTTTCTATAGGTGTGAATCATCAACCATCCATACCGCAAAAGCAAAGACAGTGCCACAATGACCATGCCTTCTGCATAGGTTTGGAAGAACGCCAGCATGAGATTGGCCACCAGCAACAGGCTGTACAGCTTGATGTAGGAATGAATTCTGCCCATGCGCAAGGCTTTGATGGTGGGGAAGAGGTAGAAAAGGTTGAGGGGACAGAGCAACAGAATTTGGAAATTCAGTTGCACCGTGGGGTGTTGGGAGAAGACCATGGCCAGCAAAATGAGGCCGGCTGTGCCTGTGACAAGCATGACAATGAGGTCGTAAATCCAAAGAATGCGCCGTGTTTTCCATTCGACCAAGCATGTGATGAGCGTGAGGATGAGCCACAGAATGGCACAAACTACTGGTGTGACGGCAGCTTTTTCCTCAGGTTTCTCGATAGGTTGAATGAGGAACGACGTGCTTTCTACGAGGTTTCTTCGCTGTCCTTGACGGTCAATCACAAGGGCATGGGCGAAATCTTCCCGCAGACTGTCGGGCAGAAACTGCTGTTGTGCGTTGTCTGTCTTAGCGTCGGCCTTGACCCCGAGCAACAGGTCGTTGCCGAATTGGGCCCATCGATGCTGCTCGTTCCACTGATGAATCATTTGGCGGTACGAGGTGGTTACGTTCTTGTTCTCCGCATACAGCACGTTGCCGTTGATGTGGTTAACAATCATATCGCGTGCCCGGGTGGTGCAATTATCATAAAAATAGTTGTATCGATACACGCGGTTCTCGGGCCGGTAGTTCACGTCAATGGCTTGTGTGATGGCCCATTTTTCTTCTCTGGTGAGGTTGAGCTGTTGTTCTTTCACCCAACTACCTCTGCGAGCGTATGAGGCAATGAAGTCATTGGCGTCTTGAATGCCCATCTCGTAATCAGTGAGTCCGAACACAAAGCGTAAGATGAAGTAGCTTTTCTGGAAGGAAAACATGCCATAGTTGACGACGATGTCTTGCTGACGGCCTACGTCGTTGTAGTGAATGGCAGTGTGGCCGTAATACGAATAGATTTGGTCGCCGGGGCCACAAGTGAGCAAGCTAATCTTAACCGAGTCCATACTTTTGAGCAGGACGCTGTCTACTTGCGCATTGGTTTGCTGCGTAGTCAAAAGGACAGCAACCAATACCAGTAAATACTTTAAATGCGTGGTAAAACGTTTCACGATGCAAAAATAACTTATATTTCCCACTTAATGTGCGTTTAATTAGAAAATTTTCGATATTTTTGCATCCAAAATAGAAATCAGAACAGAATGAAAAAAGTAGCAGGTGCCCTTATGTTGGCAGCTTTCACTATATCTACGTTTGCTCAAAGCGGTACGAATTCTCCTTATAGCCAGTATGGTTTGGGGCTATTGTCTGACCAGACCAGCGGATTCAACCGTGGTATGAACGGATTGGGTTATGGTTTCAGGGAGAACGACCAGGTGAATTTCATCAATCCTGCCTCTTATTCAGCCTTCGATTCGCTCACCTTCGTGTTCGATGCGGGTATCTCTGGGCAACTCACTAATTTTGCTGAGAATGGTAAAAAGAAGAATGCGAAAAATGCAGACCTTGAATATGTGGTCGCTGGTTTGCGTCTGGCCAAACATTTGGGCTTGAGCTTTGGTTTGGTTCCTTTTACCAACGTAGGATACAATTACGCCAATACATCGACCGTCAACGTGGATGAAAACTACGCAAAGACCACGGCAACCAATACTTACGCCGGCAATGGTGGCTTACACCAGGTGTACTTGGGGACGGGATGGGCACCATTCAAGGGTTTCTCTTTGGGCGCCAATATCTCTTATCTATGGGGGGAGTTGAACCGATCGGTCGTGAACAGCTACAATGACCAGTCGGTTAATACCGTTTCAAAGTTTTATTCGGCACAGGTAAGGAATTACAAATTGGATCTTGGATTGCAATATACGGCTCAATTGTCGAAGAAAGACCAGGTTACCTTGGGCGCTGTGTATAGTCTGGGACATAAGCTCGGTGCTGATCCAACGTTGGATGTTATCTCGCGAAATCCGCAAACTGGCGTGCAAGACACTACCGCTTATAGCATAACCAACGGCCTGGAACTGCCAACAGCGATAGGAGGAGGATTGGCTTGGAATCACCAAAACCAATTGAAGCTGGGCGTTGATTATCTGCTGCAGCAGTGGTCAAAAACCGAATATCCTGTCTATTCCATCGCCAGTGGTGTGCCACAGTACGCACTGTCGAAGAATGAATTTAATGATCGGCATCGATTTACAGTTGGTGGAGAGTTCTGCCATGATGTGAACAGTCGCAATTTCTTCAAACGAATCCGCTATCGGTTAGGTGCTTCCTACGCCACACCTTATATGAAAGTAAATGGGGTGGATGGCCCAAAGGAAATCAGCGTGAGTGCAGGTTTCGGCATTCCCATCGTCAATGCTTACAACAATCGGTCGTTGTTGAATATCTCTGCGCAGTGGGTTCGACAGGATGCGAAGGCCTTTATCACAGAGAATACGTTTCGTATCAATATCGGACTGACCTTCAATGAGCGTTGGTTCGCTAAATGGAAGGTTAATTAATCTGCTTTGTGAGGCAGGGAAGGTAACTGAATGGTCAAGAAGTCTGTCATACCTATTTTATTATTGTTGCACATTTTGTTTTTCATTTCGTGCGAAAAACAGAGGGAACATATTGCGCCTGCCATTCATGAACGCGACTCGGTGCCTATGATGACTACCTATGGAGTGAACCAGTTGATATCCGATTCGGGCGTCATCAAGTATAAAATTGTGACAGAACGATGGGAAATCTACCAAAATGAAACCTCTCAAAAGTCGGTTTTCATCAAGGGAGCTTTCTTGGAACAGTTTGATGAGAGCTTCCATGTGCAGTCCTACATACAATGCGATACGGCCTACTATTACACCGACAAGCAGCTTTGGGAACTGCGGGGACGGGTGAAGATATTGACCAAAGACGGACTGGACTTTACCAGTGAGGAGTTGTTTCTGGATAGGCGTGCACACGAGTTGTATTCGCGTAAGTACTCAAAACTTGTCACTCCCAAGCGAACGCTGCAAGGAAGTTATTTCCGAAGTGATGAGCGGATGACCCGATACCTGGTGACCAACAGTAGGGGTTCGTTTGAAAAATCCGACTTTACGGGCGAGTCTGACACCACTACCGTGGCAGCAGACAGTCTTAATACCTTCAGTCGTCCGCAAGCATCACCACGACCTAAGTTGCCAACGACCCCTTGATAAGGATTTGAACAATGAATGAACAAGTTGATTTAGCACTGATTATCGGCATTCTCATCACGATGGTTCTCTCTGCTTTCTTTTCTGGAATGGAGATAGCTTTCGTGTCCAGCAACCGTATGCTCGCACAGATGGACAAGGAGAAAATGGGTATTTCGAAGCGCTTCTTGTCTCTTTTCTTCAACAACCCCAATAGCTTTGTCAGCACTATGCTGGTGGGAAACAACATTGTGCTGGTGGTATATGGTATCTTGATTGCGCGTCTCTTTGATCAAACAATCTTTTCCGGGATGGATGCCGCATTCACCGTGCCGGCAGATACGGTGCTGTCGACGTTGATTATCTTGTTTACGGGCGAGTTCTTGCCAAAAACTCTGTTTCAAAGCAACCCCAACCGACTGATGCGAGTGTTCGCCTTTCCTGCCTATTTGTTTTACGTCATCTTATGGCCCATCAGCCGTTTCGCAACCTTTTTATCTGGGCTGATTCTTCGGCTGTTCAGGGTTCGCATTCCAAAAGACGCCATCTCGGGTGGATTTTCCAAGGTAGATTTGGATTATCTGATTCAATCAAGCATAGATAACGCGCGAAGTAATGAGGAAATAGAGAATGAGGTGAAAATCTTTCACAATGCACTTGATTTCCCAGACACGAAGGTGCGCGACTGCATGGTGCCGCGAACTGAGATTAATTCGGTAGACATCAATACGTGCACACTCGATGAATTGAGACAGAAATTCATTGAAAGTGGTAATTCAAAAATCATTGTTTACACGGAGGATATCGATCACATCAAAGGCTATATCCACAGTTCAGAACTGTTTAAGAATCCATCTTCATGGAAAGATGGTATCCGTTCCATGCCCTTTGTGCCTGAAACCATGCCCGCACAGAAGCTCATGCAAATACTGTTGCAGCAGAAAAAAAGCCTGGGAGTGGTGGTAGATGAGTTCGGAGGAACTAGTGGTATCGTTTCTTTGGAGGACATTGTGGAGGAAATATTCGGTGAGATAGAGGACGAACACGACAGCCTGAAATATGTCGCCAAGCAGACTAATGAGGATGAATACCTGTTGTCGGCTCGGCTGGAGATAGACAAGGTGAACGAAATGTTCAGCCTAGATTTGCCCGAAAGTGAGGAGTACATGACGCTTGGTGGGTTGATATTGAATGCCTATCGTAGCTTCCCGAAGTTGAATGAGATTGTCAAAATAGGAAAATTCGAGTTCAAGATTATCAAGATTGCAACCGCTAAAATAGAGCTGGTTCAGCTGAAAGTTCTGCCCGAATGACCATATAAAAGGGCTTGAACACAAAATTTCAACTGAAAAATTCATGCGTTTGCTAAGAATTTAGTATTTTTGTACGCATTTTGTAAGTAACTAACAGTACCATGGCACAGGTTGTTATGTTATTTTGTAGTACGAACAATGCTTCAAGACGAATATAAAAAACAAAAAAATAAAACAGTATAATTAACAATGGCAGCATTAGGAAAAATTAGAAAAAGAGGCCTGATCTTGATTAGTATTATCGGTTTGGGTCTTTTTGCGTTTATTGCTGAAGAGGGATTTCGTTCATGCGAAGCATCACGAAACGACCGACGTCAGCAGATAGGCGAAGTGTTAGGTGAGAAAGTCAGCGTGCAAGACTTTCAAAAACTCATTGATGAGTATTCGGAAGTCATCAAGATGCAACAAGGTGTGAACAACCTCAATGAGATGCAGTTGAACCAAGTGAAAGACATGGTTTGGCAAACTTACATTCAGACCAAGGTGGTAGAGAATGAAGCCAACAAGCTGGGACTGACCGTAACAGATGCCGAATTGCAGAATATCTTGAATGAAGGAACTAACCCCATGTTGATGCAAACACCGTTTGTGAATCAACAAACGGGTCGTTTTGATGCGAATTCGCTGAAGAAGTTCCTCGCTGATTATAAGACACAGCAAACCGCTAACCCACAACTTGCTGAGCAGTATCAAGCATTGTACAAGTATTGGACGTTCATAGAGAAGACACTTCGCCAACAATTGTTGGCACAAAAATATCAAAGTCTTCTTGCAAGTTGCATCCTCTCAAACCCCGTTGAGGCCAAAATGGCATACAAAGAGGCCAACGAGGAGAGCCAGATTGAGCTGGCTACATTCCCTTATTCAAGTATTGAAGATAGCAAGGTGAAAATCTCTGACGCTGACTTGAAGGCGAAGTACGAAGAAGTGAAGGGCCGTTTCAAGCAGTATGTAGAAAGTCGTGACATCAAGTATGTGACGGTACAGGTAGCACCTTCCGCTAACGACCGTGCGGCTTTGCAGAAGTCATTCACGAAATATACAGCCGACTTGGCTGCAGCAGCCGATCCTGCAAACGCGGTTCGCAAGAGTACGTCATTGGTGAACTATTTAGGTTTGCCTGTTGCCAAGACTGCTTATGCGTCCGACATCGCCGACAAACTTGACTCTATGTCTGTTGGACAGACCTTTGGTCCGTTCGAAAGTCAGATGGATAACACGCTGAATGTTATTAAACTGGTTTCTAAACAATTGTTGCCCGACTCGGTGCAGTACCGCCAAATTCAGGTAATGGGTGCGACAGCTGACGAAGCTCAGAAGCGTGCTGACTCCATTTACACCGCATTGAACGGTGGTGCCGACTTCGAGTTGCTGGCCAAAAAATACGGACAAACGGGCGAAAAGACCTGGTTGACGACCGCACAATATCAGCAAGCTCCGTCTATGGACGCTGATACAAAGACGTATATCAATACACTCAATAATCTTGGCGTTAGCGAAACGAGAAACATGAAGCTGGGGCAAGGCAATGTCATCATACAGGTTGTTGACCGCAGGGCGATGATTAACAAATATACGGCTGCCGTCATTAAGAAGACCATCGATTTCTCTAAGGAGACTTATTCAACCGCCTATAACAAGTTCAGCTCATTTGTCAGTGCCAACCAGACACCGGATAAAATCGCTAAGAATGCAAAAGGCAGCGGCTACACGGTGCAGGAAGCAAAGGATATCACCACTTCTACACATACATTGGTGGGCATCAACGACACTCGTGACGCTCTGAAATGGTTGTTCGAGGCGAAAGAAGGTGAAATATCTCCAATGTACGAGTGCGGTAACAACGACCAGTTGTTGCTCGTGGTGCTTGACAAGATTCATCCAAAGGGCTATCGTCCTTACGATGATCCACAAGTGAAGGAAATGTTGAAGGCTGAGGTAATGCGTGACAAGAAGGCCGAACAGTTGATGGCTAAGGCCAAGGACGTGAAGTCTGTTGCAGCTGCTAAGGCGAAGGGAGCTACCGTTGCTCCTGTCAATCAGGTAACCTTCTCAGCACCAGTGTTTGTGATGAGTACAGGTGCCAGTGAGCCTGCTTTGAGTGGTGCGGTTGCTGCTACGGCAAAAGGACAGTTCTCTGCCAAGCCTGTTAAGGGCAATGCGGGTGTCTATGTCTTCCAAGTAACCAACCGAACGACCCGTCCTGGTAAGTTTGAAGCAAAGGCAGAAGAAGATAAAGCTAGGCAGAAGGCCTTGCAGTTTGCAGGCAACTTCATGAACGAGTTGGTGATAAAGGCCGGCGTAGTTGATGATCGCTACTTGTTCTTCTAATGAGATAGATATCAAATTGCTCATCGTTAGGCCGGCTCATTCAATGGTATTGACCAACTAACGTTGCATCGAAATATAAAAAACTCCGCGTACTTGTTTGAGTACGCGGAGTTTTTTGTAGGTTAACAGCCAAATAGACAGGCACGTGTAGAAACCGTTTCAGCCTGCTACCTTTGCGTCCAAGAATTCGATGTTCAATCAGAATGGGATCTATTGCATGGCTATGTGCTTCATTCCGGTTGCCTATTTGTCGATGTATCTTTTCACAATGTCTTGATAGTTCTCAATCCGTCGGTCACGCAAGAATGGCCACCAGCGGCGTACTTGTTCGCTATGGTCGAGGTCGATGTCAATCACCACGCTCTCTTCATCGTCATCGCACGCCTGATAATACAGTTCTCCTTGTGGACCAGCCACAAACGAACTACCCCAAAAGTTAATGCCATTGGTTTGTCCGGAAGGGTCGTCTTCGTGTCCAACTCGGTTTACTGTGATGACGGGAATGCCGTTAGCTACCGCATGCCCGCGCTGAACGGTCATCCATGCGTTGCGTTGTCGCTGCTGTTCATCCTTGTCATCGCTACTTTCGTAGCCAATGGCCGTGGGGTAGATGAGCAGTTGTGCGCCTTGCAATGCCATGAGTCGGGCTGCCTCTGGATACCATTGATCCCAACATACCAATACACCTAAGCGGCCGATGGACGTGTCGATGGGGTGGAACCCCAAGTCGCCAGGGGTGAAATAGAACTTTTCATAGTAGGCGGGGTCGTCGGGTATGTGCATCTTGCGGTATTTCCCAGCGATAGTTCCATCTTTTTCAATCACCACCGCAGTGTTGTGATACAGGCCGGGAGCCCGCTTTTCAAATAGCGAAGTGACGATTACTACCTCTAATTTTTTAGCCAACTTGCCGAAGAACTCTGTGGAAGGACCCGGGATTGACTCTGCCAAATCGAAGTTGTTTACATCCTCCACCTGACAAAAGTAGAGCGAGTTGTGCAGTTCTTGCAACACAATGAGCTGTGCGCCGCGCTGCGCCAAGTCGGTGATGTTGGCAGTCAGTCGGCTCATGTTGTCCGCCACGTCAGCAGTATTGTGCTGCTGTAAAATTCCTATTCTTATTTCGTGCATATTTTTTAGTTTATGAGTTTATGAGGTTTTAGTTTACGAGTTTACAAGTTTACGAGTTCACAAGTTGATAGCTTTGCCAATCATAAAGTTCAAAGTTCAATGTTCAAAGCTCAAAGTTTGCATTTGTTGCATGGTAAGACAGTGCAGTGAACCATGTTGCTTGATCACCGTTGTCGCATCCAGGGGAATGATGTCGCGGTGGGGGAAGGCTGTCCCAATGATGTCAAGTGCTTGCCTGTCCAGTTCGTCTTGTTGATAAGTTGGAACTATCACCGCCCCATTAATGACCACAAAGTTGGCGTAAGTGGCTGGCAGACGCTCGCCTTCGTAGTAAATAGGCTGGGGTATCGGGAGCTTGAGCAATCGATAGGACTTGCCTTCAATGGTGCGAAACGTTTTCAACTGTCGTTCCATTTTTTTGAAGTCGTCGTATTGTACGTCCTCCTCGTCATCGGTACCTATATATAATAAGGTGTCATTTGGGGCAAAGCGCACGGTTGTGTCTATGTGTCCATCCGTGTCATCACCTACCAGCTTTCCGTAGTCTATCCACAAAATGCGGTCAGCGTGCAATCTGTCGAGCAACGTTCGTTCTATTTCTTGCTGTGTCAGCGGTTGGTTTCTGTTTGGAGCGAGCAAGCAAAGACTGGTAGTCAGGATGGTTCCCTTGCCGTCGCTCTCTATGGAACCGCCCTCCAAAACAAAGTCGTTGTAATCTACATATTCGCCTTTCACTGCGTTTTGCGTTACAAGTTGCCTGTTGATGAGGTTGTCCTTGGAGGCTTTAAACTTGTTTCCCCAACCGTTAAATTGGAAATCCAAGAGTAGGGGAGCAGCCTTGTCGTCCTTGGACAGCAAGGTGATGAAGCCATGGTCGCGTGCCCATGTGTCGTTGAGAGGACATGCTACGAACCTGATTCGTTGGCATTCCTGTGCTGTGAAGTGGCGTTTCGTCTCAGCCACATCTTGTGTCACAATGAGCACCTCCTGATATCTTGCAATCACCCTTGCCAGTTGCACCTCGGTGTCAACGATGTCTTGCAAATAAGGTTGCCAGTCGGTATGGGCATGTGGCCATGTCAATTGCATCGCTTTTTGTTCCTCCCATTCAGCAGGCAGGTAGTAGGGTATTTTGTCTTTTGTCATCAGTTTTTTCTTTGTCGATACTTTATCGTTACAAATATACACTAAAAAAGCGATTTACAACCCATACAATTAAAATATATGCAACGAGGAAGATGGAATGAGGTATTAGACCGGTGCTTAGCCATTTTTTATCACGATGCAGTCGGTTGATTCTTATATTTTTTGTGTAAATTTGCCAATGTATGATAGAAATCAAGGATGCCACCATCAAAGTGGATAGCCACGTTGTATGCAAAGACCTGTCGTTCATGGCTATGGATGGGCAGCTGACGTGTGTGCATGCACAAGACACAGAGGCTTTAGAGGCTTTGCTGCATGCTTTTTTAGGCTTGCAGCCACTCGAAAGTGGGTATGTGTCGGTAGATGGCGAGCGCGTCACCTCACTGTCGGCACCTTTCTTTCGGCAGATGATGGCATACGTTCCCAGCAAGTTTGAGTTTGGCGACATATCCGTGTCCGCGCTTTTCCATTTGTTGGTAGATATGGAAGCACCTGTGCGACACGAGCAAAAGACGGCGCTTTTAAGGCAATGGCAGTTGTTGGGCGTTGACAAGTCGTGTTATGAGCGGCAGTTGTGCTCGCTTCCAAGCGACGTGCAACAGCGCATCATGCTCTCGTTTGCTGGCGTTCTCAATCAAAATATTATTCTTCTCAATCAGCCAACGGCTTGGCAGACACCCGAAAATGTGCCTTTGGTGCTGTCGTATATGCAGTCGATGAAGGCCGCCGGGCATCTTGTTTTGTGGACAACCACCGACGAGCAAGTTGCTGAAATGGCTGATGTGGTTATCAATTTGACACCGTAGACAAAATGGACATCACTTTCATGCAATGTATTTTGGGACTCTTGCTGTTGCTTGTTCCCTGCTATGTTTTCTATGTATTCAACATCCCACTGCTCACGAAGACGCTTCGTTCGTTCCTTAAAATGGCGGGTAGCCTTTTGGTGCTGGGTATGTTGTTGTACGAGGTTGTCGCTCTTGACAAGCCGTTCTTCACACTGTTATTCTCTCTGCTCATCATCGTGTGGGGAGCCACGATGTCCATTGTGCGGGCCAAGTTGCCCCTGCGGCAATTGTTTTTGCCCGTGTTGGCTGGTACGTTTGCAGGCGTGCTGGTGGTTGGTCTGTATGTGCTGGTGTTGGTCATGGGAGGGGCAAATGTGTTTGAACCCCGTTATGTGATCCCAGTCGTGGCCCTGCTCACAGGCCATCTCATCCACGCAAACAGCAAAGCCCTGCATGTTTACTATATGGGATTGCGCCACCATGGGCAGCTTTACCACTATTTGCTGGCCAATGGTGCCACTCACAGCCATGCGCTCGGCTACCTGTTGCGGCGTGCAATACAGCAGTCGGCCCTGCCCAGTCTGTCAGGCATGGGGTGGGTTGTCATGGGCGTGTCTCCTTTGGTGATGTGGGGCATGTTGTTGGGCGGCGCCAGTGTGCTGACAGCCGTGGCGTGCCAGGTGGTGCTGTTGGTTGCCATGTTTACGGCAGCAGTACTCTCCATCATCGTCACCGTGGCGGTTTCGCGCCGATATTTGTTGGATGATTATGCCCAATTGAAAGGAACTGAGCGGCAGGATGCCAGCTGATGATCAGCTACACATCGGGCCATGTTTTCCCCACTTTTTAGCATGAACAGGGCGAGATTTTCTCTCTGTTTTCTTTACAACAGCCCTCTCATAATTCACGCAAAATTCATGACGTCCTTGGTTGCTCGTAAATATCGCAAGCATTTCAAGGTTTCTTATCGTCCACAGTGTCAATAAGTTATGTGAAAACGCCATTTCTTCTATCCTCTTTTTATTGATTTTTCGGTCGAATAACAGTCCTTTTGCCGTACTAATGCCATGCTTTTGGCCTTCAAAAGCATGGCAGTAGACTGCCAAAGTGATACATATTGCAGCGTTAACTCAATGCTATAACGGTGGCATGCACTTGTTGAGCGTGTTGAACACGGTTGTTTTGCTTGTTTTTCTCGCTTGTTTTTTCTATTTCGTGAAAAACTAAATGCAGTTTTTTTGTCATTTTATTTAACAGGAGGGGGAAGCCTCCCCCGACCCCTCCGAAGGAGGGGAGAGGTGCGTTGAGATACTGATTTACTTGTCAACTCGTCAGCTTGTCAACTCGTCAACTAATAATATTTTCTAGTTAAAGTATGTAAAAAAAACAAAATATCAATATTATTCCTTATTTTTGCATTGTCATCTTCAGTCAACAAGTGACGGATATTGGAGCGTGAAGCAATGGCCTTGAAATGTTAAATTCTTTACTAAATAAACATCGTATGAAAAGACTATTTATTGCATTCATTTGCATTGTTGCTTGTTGCATGTCAACAAACGCCAAAATCAAGACCGACTTTGGAACCTATGCCTTCGGTGCCTCGGGCCTCTATGGAACAAGTGGAGATTACAACCATGGCGGTGCCGGATTGACCTTGCAAAAGTTTTTTGGTGATGAGTTCCGTTTTAGCATCTTTGCCAACTATTTTTTCAAGCAAAGCAACGCCAGCTTTATTGAGTTTGGCACCGACTTCAACTATGTGTTTCCGTTGACTCCCAAGCTGGGCATTTATCCTGTTTTAGGTTTGGGGTATTCCATCATGAAGCTGAACAATGTGATAGAGAAGCCAGCGGGTGTCGACATCCTTCCTGATGACTATACGGACGATTCTGAAGGCAACCTCAATTTTGACCTCGGGGCGGGATGTGAGTATTATTTCACTCCATCGCTGAAAGGTTTTGCCGAGGCAAAATACCGGTATGTTAAAAACTACGATCGGACGTTGTTCCAAGTAGGAGTGGCTTACGTTTGGTAGACCACAAATTGACTATTAACTAAATATACAGATATGAGAAAATCACTGTTTGCCGTCATTGCCACCGTATGCGTGGCGATGACCCTTGGTGGGTGTCAAATTTACGGACTGGTTAAAGACGCTACCGACAAGGAAGAAGGAAAGATTATCATGAAAGATGGTAAGGAGTATGTGGGACGTGTAGAGATGCCCAATGTCAACACCAAGCGTCTCTCGATTGTGGTCAACGATGGGCAGAAGACCGTTGTGGAAGCTAAAGACATCGCCTCGCTTACCGTGTGGAAGAAGACGCATCCTGAGCGTAAGCACACGTTGAAGTATCTCCCATCAGAATTTCTGAGGAAAAAGATGCGTAAGCCATTGTGGATGGCAGTGACTGCAACTGGACCGTATGTGGAATTTTATACATGTAGCTTTAATTACTCCATTCCCTCGAGTGGATACCTTAAAATTACCAGCGTGCAGAACGGTAGCATTGAGCATCTGGCACTAAAGAAAGGCGGCAAAATGCCAAAGACGATTTCGGTCTCTGACATCAGCAAGCGACAGAAGCGCAAACTGCTGTTGGAATATCTTAATGACGATGCAGCCTTGGCGAAGAAGATAAACAACCAGGACATCCGCCCGGATGATTTTGAAACCATCGCTGAAATTTACCATCCATAAATATCGGGGCATGTTGTGTCACAAGCGCTCACTATGCGCCTGCAAGAAATCATCAGCCAGCTTTCGCCTGTGGTGCGTTTGCTGGCTGGTCGTGATGATGAGCGCATGCCCATTGAAGGTTAAGGCGCAAATCATCCGAATAGAGCTTTCTGGTGGTCTGCAATACTTCCCCGGCATGACCAAAAAGATAGGGTGGGACTATAATCTCGCCGGTAGGTGTATGGTGACAGACAACTGGTTTGCGGCTGCCCTGGTACATGGTGGCTTCAGTAGGGGAACATATTCAGGCGTTTATGCCAACGAGGCGATAAGCCTAAAGCACAACCAGGATGCTTCCTTCATGGGTGTGGGTGCGGGCTATCTGCATCCTGTGAACGATCACCTACATGCCTATGCGCAGTTGTTGGGAGGCTGGGGTGCCATAGAAACGACAGGTAATCCGAAACAGAAAATAGTGACCGAGATAGAAGGTCACGAGTTTAAAGGCTTCTCTGCGGCCAGCGTGCTGGGTATAGAGTATTACCTGCCGTCTTTTGGAATATGGGGTGCTGATGTCGTGATACACTATATTGACGGTCATGTCATGCCCTCCATCAACCTGAAGTATGGCATCAACTTCGATTTGTAGCGATGGTATGGCTCGCAACAGGTTCATAATCATCTGTTTCGTGCTTGTTTGTGTTCATTTGGTGCCATGCTTGCATGTTCTTCTTTTTTATTCATGCTATGGCGATGGGTTACATGAGTATAGGTCTTTATTTTAGAAAAAGTAGGGTTGTGAAGAGTAGGTGAAACGGAAAATAACGTTAAACTGCGTTGCGGTCTTGCGTATTTGCCGTGAAAACATTATCTTTGCAACAGCTAAATAATATAGGTAGCGTGAAGATAATAGAAGTGCTGAGTGCCCTTGAACGATTCGCGCCTTTGCCCTTGCAAGCAGATTATGACAACGCTGGGTTGCAAGTTGGATTGACAGAGGCGGAACTATCAGGGGCTTTATTGTGTTTGGATGTGACGGAACAGATTGTTGACGAGGCTGTTGCGTTGGGGTGTAATCTCATTGTGGCGCACCATCCCCTGATATTCCGCAGGTTGTCGTGCATCTCCGATCAAAGCTATGTACAGCGAACGGTCATGAAGGCCATCCGTCACAATGTGGCCATCGTGGCCATGCACACCAATCTGGACAGTGCCAAAGGTGGCGTTAACTACAAGATTGCCGAGAAGATGGGGCTGCAAAACCTCTCGCTCATCGGCAAGACGCAGCTGGTTGATGGCGTGGAAGGTGGTGAGGGCGTTGTCGGATCCTTAGCAGAAGCAATGGCTGCCGATGACTTCATCATGATGCTCAAACGCGAATTTGACGTGGAGTGCGTGCAGGCCAACCAGCTGTTGCGGCGACCCATCAAAACCGTTGCAATGTGTGGAGGGTCGGGTTCGTTTCTCTTGAAAGACGCATTGCAGGCTGGTGCCGATGCCTTTGTGACGGGCGAAATGGGCTATCACGAGTTCTTCGACATGGAGCAGCGCATTCAGTTGGCCGTGATAGGTCATTATCAGAGTGAACAGTACACTATCGAGCTTTTGAAACAGGTTATCGAGGAGCAGTTTCCCGGAGCTGAATGTCACCTGACCAACATCAACACGAATCCGATCATCTACCTTTAATAATGGGTTGAATCAATTAAAAATAGAATAGAACATGGCAAAGAAAGATCCTACAGATTTATCAGTAGAAGAGAAGTTGAAGGCGCTTTATCAGTTGCAAACTACGCTGTCGGGCATTGATGAGAAACGAGCCTTGCGTGGGGAACTGCCACTTGAGGTGCAGGACCTGGAGGACGAGATAGCTGGTCTGACCACTCGCATGGAGAAGATTAAGACCGAAATCGATGAGTTCAAGAAGGCCATCACCCAGAAGAAAGCAGACATTACAAGTGCCGAATCGAGCGTGGAGCGTTACAAAAAGCAGCTTGACGAGGTGAAGAATAATCGCGAGTATGACACGTTGACCAAGGAAATTGAGTTCCAAAGTCTTGAGATTGAGCTTTGCAATAAGAAAATCAAGGAAGCCTTAATCAAGGTGGAAGAGAAAAATGCCGATTTGGCAGAAGCCGATGAGCTGATTAAGGATCGTACGGCAGCCTTGAAGGAGAAGAAGGAAGAGCTTGATGAAATCATGCAGGAAACTCGTGACGAGGAGGAAAAACTGAAAAACAAGGCCAATGAACTCGAGGGCACAATAGAACCGCGTCTGCTCTCAAGTTTCAAACGCATTCGCAAAAACTCACGAAACGGACTGGGTATTGTCTATGTGCAGCGTGATGCTTGTGGTGGTTGCTTCAACAAGATTCCGCCTCAGCGACAGCTGGACATCAAGATGCACAAGAAAGTCATCGTGTGTGAGTATTGTGGTCGTATCATGATTGATCCCGAATTGGCCGGTGTGAAAGTAGAGAAAAATGCAACGGAGGAGAAGCCAAAGCGCAAACGTGCCGTTCGCAAAACCGCAAAGAAGGACGAGTAAGCAAAATAAATTGCTTCAAAGAAACATCCAGAACAAGGGTGATGCCCCTTGAACATTCGGTGAATAAATGAAATAAGCCAAAGTAAGATTGCTGTCTTACTTTGGCTTATTTTAGTTACGCTCGCCATAGATTATGAATGGAGAGATGTTGGTTGTGAACACACGCAAGTTGAGCAATCGTCTATAAAAGTCGCCCACACACTATAACGTGTGTGGGCGTCATCGCAATTATATGTGCGGTATATTGTTGAACATCGTACCGCTATAGATGCCTAATGCTTAGTTCGCTCCATACCCAAAACTGGCCTCCGAAACTCTTGTTGCAGATAAAGCGGATCACCTTGATGGGTTGCTCCGTCTTCAGTTCTGGCGAGGCAAATGTACCGGCACCTCCTGTTGGCAAGCCGTCGCTGAGCGTAAAATTGCGCAACAGGGTGAGATGCGAGTCGTCTGGGCCTACCATCACGTCAAAGTCTTTCAGAGCAGCATTACCATTGTTTTGTCGGTTCGTGTAATTGAATTGGAAATAGCTGGTACTCTCTGGTAAGTTCACCTGCAGCCAGTGTTTTTCTGAGATTTTGGAACTCCATAACGAGTGGAAGAAGGTTGATACATTGCCATCCAACAAGTTTGCCAACGATCCTTCTCGTGGCTCAACGGCATTAGAGGAGAGCATGTCTGCCTTGAGTGGGAATTTTGGTCCCAGAATATTCACGCAGACTACATTCTTCGAATAGGCAAATGGTTTTCCTTCGATCCCACTTACTTTCAGTCCTATTTTGTTGTTGACAATGGTTTCCAGCTTTTTAACCTTAATGGTAAGCTTTCCATTTTTTCCTTTCTCAAAGACAATTTTTCCCGCATTGTCCAGTTCGAAGTTCTCTTTTGGAATGGTTGTGGTGGCTGGGTCTACCTCAACTTTAACCGTAAAGTTCCACAAGTTTTCCACTTGCATGGCCATGGGCAGTTCTATGGTTCCACCTCCAGACCCCATCTCGGTAGTAAGTGTGTTTTGTGTAAGATTCCTAAATGACAGAGACGGGTCAATCACTGCCCTTGGCTTCAGTATGATTATGTTGGCAGAGGACAATACTGAGTCAGTTGCGCTTTTGGCAATCAGTGGGATGACATATCCCTCAGAGCCGTCTTTCACATATTTGCCTACAATGTTTGGATTCACTGCCAGCTCGGCTTTCTTCCATCGGTCGGCTGGAGTGAAGTCAAGTTCTGCATTGTTCAGGGTATAACATTCTGCCGGAAGAATCTTGTAGTCCTGTCCACTGATTTCCTTGTATTCGGCAAACTCGATCTCGTTCATCACGCTCACGGTAGCTTTTGCTGCAACGTCTGGTGTATATCCGCCTTTCATCGCCGTGATGGTGTAGATGGTATTCTCGCCAGTACGATAAAGATTCAATGGTTGCTCGCCAGCATTTTGCAGTGAGATAATCTTATTGTACTTCTCTGGAACGATGTTGTCATAGCTTTCGCACGAGCTCATCATAAGTGCCGTGACACAAAGTGCTGCTAATATTGTTTTTTTCATATTCTTATTTTCCATTACTCGTTAATAGCCTGGTGCCTGAACCATTTGTGGGTTCTTATACACCTCGTTGAAGAATACTGGGTTGAGATACATCCTGTTGGTCCATACAAACGGGTGCTTCGGCTTGGTGGGAACATTGAATTCCTCGAACGTTGGGTTGGTTACCTCAGCATTGAGCCCCATACGCTTGCCTGCCGAGAAGTATTTCTCTCCTTCACACCACCGTCTGACGTCAAAGAACCGTTGCCCTTCGTTCCACAACTCTATGAAACGCTCATTGCGTACCCAGTCGGTGATGGTCATGTCATTAGTGATGTCTGCTTTGGTCAGGTCAGGTATGCCCGCACGCTCACGTATCGGGTTGAGGTATTTGAGGGCGTTGTCAACATCATCCAAAGCCGCATAGCATTCGGCAATGTTGAGATATAGCTCTGCCAGTCTGAAGAGGATGGTTGGCGCATCCGATCCTCCGTTTATCGATCCTCCGCTACCATATTCGTATTTTGGATCAACATATTTTTGCGTGAGGTATCCTGTCACACTGTTGTCACGGTTGAATTGTTTGCTGAATCCCTGCTCGTTGGGATTGCGCATCTGTAGTCTCAATGGTTGTCCGGCACGCAATACCGAGCCATAGTCGCCACCGTCGAAAGCCATCCATGCATAAAAGCGTGGCTCGCGATTGGCATTGAGCTTGATGATGTCCTTTCGGCCAGGGAGGTTTGCTGAGGTGAACCATTCTGACTTTGGCGTGAAGTTCTTGTCCTTTTCAGGTAGTTTTCCATCCTTGGTGTAGAAGTGTTCAATGGTGTAGAGCGTAGGTGAAATGCCGCTGAAGCCATTTTGCCATCTGCCGTTGTTCAGTTTGATGATATGGTGTGGAAGGCGGCCGAGCAATGTTACTCCCATTTTCCAGGAGGCCCAGATGTACTCCTTATTGCCTTCGCTCTCGCGGGTCGATACGGCGTAGCGCATCAGCATCACGCGTTTGAGGAATTCTTCTTGCTTGGCTTTGTCTTTCGCCGTAGGATAATCACCGTCACTGATGCCCGGAGCATAGGGCAGCTTTAGCTCGTTGCGCTTATAGAAGTTTAAGTCGTTGTAGAGTTCGCGATCTCCTTCACCTGTAGCCAGCCTGAAGGCTTCGAGGTTGGCTTGTAAAGCGCGTTCCCACTTGCTCTTGTCGTAAGTGGTACTAACCAGTTTCTTTCCATAGCCAGGTGTTTCAAAGTTTTTGTTCTCCCAAGTTGGAAATGGGAATTTTCCGTTCCATAGGGGCGATGCGGCATAGAGCAGCATACGAGCTTTCACGGCCTTGCACATGGTTGATGTGGCGCGTCCCCATTCTTCACTCTTGGTACGCACGGCAGGAAGTCCCTCGGCTGCTTCGTCCAGCATCTTGGCAATCCAGTCCACGCAATAGTCAAAGTGGAACCTGCCGTTGTATTGATCGGTAGGTGTGTCCATCGCTACATAGCTGTCGGTAATGGGGATAGGGCCATATCGGCGAAGTGTGGCAAAGTGATAAAAGGCAATGAGGAATTTGCTCTCAGCGAGCCACTCCTTTTTCTCAGCCTCAGACACAAAGTTACCTTTCATCTTCGCCAGTTCTTTTTGAAACAACAGGCATTGCCCAATAAACTGATAGGTAGTATCCCATAACCAATTTTGGTTTGTGGCCGATGCCGTGTTGCAGGCATAGTCGTCCCACATCGCCTTAGGATCTGTCGCCCACGCATACGGCAGCAAATACTCGTCAGTAGAAGAAGGCACTTCATGCTGATAGTGGTAGGGATTGTCTACTCCTCCTATGCCGGCATAGCAGCTGAAAAGGAAGCCCATGGCACGGTCGTGGCTCTTCGTGGCGTCATCCAGGGAAGCCTGCTCCGGCGGAACCACGTCAAGATAGTTACACGAGGTTGTCAGTGTTGCCGCTGAAAGCAGCAGGGTCATGCTCACAATCTTGGCATCTGATAGTATTTTCATTTTAGATAGGTTTGTCATGATGATGTTCATTATAATAAGGTAAGACATGAATTAGATATGAAGCTGAAGGCCCACGTTGACGGTTTTCTGCATAGGATAGGCGTTCCATCCACTCAGTTCGGGGTCCCATAGCTTGAATGATGTGAGGGTTAACAGGTTGGCACCGCTGACGTATATGCGTCCATACTTAAAGCTCCATCCCAGCTCAACATTCTTTAGGCGCATAAACGACCCGTCGCGCAGCCAGTAAGTGCTGGGCTTTGTATTGTTGGCGATGTCGGTTGTTTTCAGTCCAAGGCGTGGATAGGAGGCATTCCAGTTCTGTTTCTCTTCAGACCAGTAGTCATCAGCGATGTATTGTACAACGTTTCTGTTGCCAACGCCCACACCTTCCTGGAACGGATCCATGCCGTTGGTCATAATCTTGCGCAGGGCTGAACCTGTGAAGAAGATGCCAAAATCAAATTTCTTGTACTCGATGGTTCCGCCGAATCCATACTGTAGGTGCGGTGTTCCGTTATATTGTGAGATCATCATTTGGTCGTCGTCGGTGATTTTGCCGTCACCGTTGATGTCTCGATACTTGATGTCACCCACGCGTACCACTGAACCAAGGTTTTGTTTCGGACTGTTGTCTATTTCCTCTTGGCTTCTAAACAGTCCCTCGGCCACATAGCCCATGATTTTGCCATAGGGTTTGTTGATGGCCGTTTTCCAAACGGTGGGATAAATAGGTTCATCCTTGTAGATTACTTTATTTTGGTTGTATGTAAGGTTACCTTGTATCGATGCAGAGAAGTCTTTGCTGAAACGGCGATTGTACCGTAAACTTACCTCAAATCCTTCATTGTTCATCTTGCCAATGTTGCTCCATGGCTTAGCCACATGGTATGCCAGTGACTGTGGCCATGCCTCGCGATGCATGAAGATGTCGTAGCGTTTGTCGAGGAAGTAGTCGAACGTCAGTTCCAGACAATTCAACAAATGTAGATCCAGACCGAGGTCCAGCTTCTTTACTTTCTCCCATCCCAGCCCCTTCATGGCATAGTAAGTCAGCATGGGGCCGCCACCTCTGATTTCGCCGTCTTGTCCAAATTGCCATTGCAATTTTGCCAGATTGTTGTCGGCTATTTTGTCTATGAACAGATAGTAGCTGCCCGATGGCTTGGCCAAATCGTCACTACCAACTATACCATACGAACCACGCAGCTTGAGGTGTGTGATTATTTTCTTGAGTGGTTTGAAGAAAGTCTCGTTGCTCATCACCCAACCAGCCGATACTGCGGGGAAAAATCCAAAGCGGTCTTCCTTGGCCAGACGCTCGGTACCATTGTAACCTGCATTGAACTCAAGCAGATAGCGCGTGTCATAATCGTAGGTAAGACGTGCGGAGATGCCCTGATTGCGGTTGGGTAGCACTTCGTTTCTATACTCACGCTGGCGGTACAGTGCCATGGCACCCACGCTGTGCTTGCCAAAACGACGGTTCCAGTTCAGGTTGGCTTGCATCTCTATGGTCTGGTCACCCCACTTACTGATGTTCGATTGTGAGATAAAGTCGGTACCATCCGTATTCAACAGTTCAAGTTCGTAGGGTGATTCGGGGTTCTCTGCGTCATAGCTACCTGCTTTGATGCGGTAGTTGTGGCCGGTGATGGACCGGTGGTAACTTGATCCAGCAAAGTTTTTGAAGTTCACCCAGGCATTGAAGTTCAGTCCGCGGGTGATGAAGTCAAGGTTCTGGTCTATTTTGATAACTGTGTTAAGGATGTTTTGGTCCATCTCCTTGAACGAAGTCATCATGCGTTCGTAGGGGTTGATGTACATCACGTTGCCGGTGATATAGTCGTTTCCGTATAGTATATGGTCATACATTGGGTCGTCAGGAATCGCAGGGTAGGTGGCAGGGAACTGGATGGGGTTCGTGGTGAGAATCAGGTTGAACAAATCTCTGCTGGTAACATTGGGACTCTTGGTGTTTCGAATCTGCGCATTCATGTTCATCTGGATGGTGGTGGTGGGCGTGAGCTTGTACGACAGGTTGTTTTGGAACGTATAGTTCACAATGTTGATGTTGTTGTCCCACGAATAGGCTTTCTTTGTGTTAATCAGTCCTGAGTCGTGGGTCATGTTCAAGCTCATGTAGTATTTCATTTTAGAACCGCCACCGCTCACATTTACATTCACTGCCTGACGCATGCTCATATTCTTAAACATCATGTCCTTCCAGTTCACGTCGGGGTAAACCAATGGATTGTAGCCTGTGCGCGTACGCTCAATCTCTAATGCCGTGTAGCGCTCGGCCTGTCCACTTCCTCGCGCAGCCTCGTTGTACATCTCCATGTATCTGGCACCATCGACAAACTTAGGAAACTGGTCAATGTAGTTGAACGAGTTCTCTACCGTCATGTTGAGCCTGGTCTTTGAGTTATAATCGCCGCCCTTGGTGGTTACAATCATCACGCCATTGGCACCCCGTGCGCCATAGATGGCCGTTGCCGAAGCGTCTTTCAGGATGGAGAAGCTCTCTATGTTCTCAGCTGGCACATAGTTCAGGTCGGGTGCCGACACTTCAACATCGTCCAATAGGATGAGTGGAGTGGCGCGACCACCGAAGGTTCCGATACCACGGATGTAAAACTCGGCGCCTGATCCTGGTTCGCCACTGTTTTGGCGGGCCACCACACCGGCTATCCTTCCGGCAAAGGCTGTGGACAGACTGCTGGATGGAACGGCCAACTGACTACCCTTGATGCTGGTGATGGCACCTGTCACGCTCACTTTCTTCTGCGTGCCGGCACCTACTACCACCACCTCGTCGAGTAAGTCGTCGGCATTCTCCAGCTTGACGCTTACCACGCCCGATTCGGGGACAGACATTTCTACTGTCTTTTTCCCGATGTAGGAAATAACCAGTTTGGGATTCTTGCCTACGGCCTTGATGGTGAACTTTCCGTCTACATCGGTAATCGTTCCGATGGATGTGCCGCTTAACACGATACTCGCACCAATGACAGGCTGGTTGTCTGCCGCGTCGATTACGGAGCCTCGCACTGTGCGTACCTGTTGAGTGGTCTGCAGACGGTGAGTAGCCGTGGCTGTTTGTGGCGCAGACATTGATAGCGCCAGTGCCATTAGAGAAAACTTCAGAAAGGTTGCTCTCATGTCGGTATTAAATTTATGGCGGGTCCTATAAATTAGCCTTGCTAAGGTTTCACAGGGCGTAACCCTTCATTATTTGTGAATGTCATGGGGGTGGTAATTTATATAACCCACCCTGATTATAGTTGTAGCAAAAATAATGAACTTTGATAAACAAAACCTTATTTTCACTCTTTGGATTAATGTAAATTATAAAACATTTACAAAAATAAATCAAATAAGCGATACTTTGCCTCTCCAACTTCCATCGCTGTTGCCCTTACCACGTCTAGAGAAGAAGCCACTGCAGTTGCCGTTGGTGTGCGAGGGGGGCGTAGGGCTACATGCCGCGGGCTTTGTAAATGAGGTCTTTGGCGTTGTTGATTTCCTGAAACTTCTTCTGGGCAGCCTTCTTCACGTCGTTGCCCAGCGTGGAAACACGGTCGGGGTGATGCTTCAAGGCCATCTGCCGATAAGCTTTTTTCACTTCATCGTTAGTGGCAGAGGGGGCAATTCCCAGCACCCTATAGGCGGCTTCAAGGTTCGTGGAACTGTCTTTGAGGTTGAGCATTGAGTCAATATCGGCAGCTGAAAGTCCGAGGTATTGGGCTATCTTTTTCAGAACATTGATTTCTTCACTGACAATCATGCCATCGGCTTGGGCAATGATAACCAGGAAGTTGAACAGCTGCAACCGTTCAGAATAGCCCATGTTGAAGCTAATTTGGATGCATGCTTGCCGGATGGTGTTGCTGAACTGCTGCCACCCCATTTGCTTTTGTTGCTCGAAAAGCCTGAGAAGAATCTCCTCTCCCTGCTTCACTGCCACCTCACCAAAGTTCTGTCTGAGAAAATTACGCACCGTTTGCATCTCCGAATGCATCACCTTGCCGTCGGCTCGGATGACATACGAGGCCAATGCGAGGATGGAAAAGAGGAACGTGTTGCGCTGTCCTTCGGCGTATTGTCGTTGCTGTTGATTGTATTGTGCATACCTGTTGCCCTGACGTTGTCGATATTCGTCACCCGATCCGCCTTCACTGAAGGTGTCTAAGCCGCTGTCGAAGAGCCATCCAATTGCAAATCCAGCAAGTGCGCCTAGTGGCCCTCCCTGCATGAAACCTAGTATTCCACCTATCCATTTACCTGCTGCCATTATTCTCTCATTTAATTTTATTCATGTTCGCATGGCGTGCTGCCATTGTATTTCTTTTTATTTTTCAGGCTTTTCGTGTGTTTCAGAACTTCCCCTTGAGCTGATATTGCCCATTGGTGATGTCCTCAAGCTTCAAACTTTGATAGTCGATGTTGTAAATGGTGGGGCCTGACTCCCATAAAAATCCAATTCTCCCGTCCTTCTGAAGCGTCATGGTAGAGTAGGCTCCCAAGCCTGTTGCCAACATCATACCTCGCTGCCAGCCGTCAGCCAACTGCTGTGATGTGAGATGTTTCTTGCCCAAGTCTTTGTAAAAGAAGCCGATGCGTGTTCGCTGAGGACCGAAAGGAATCGACTGAATGGCTACGAATGTTTTCTTGCCATCGGCTTTGCGAATGGCTGGGACGACAAGAATTTCACCATTACACTCGTTCTCGATGCCCGTGAAGGCAGCCGCTTTGGCGCGTTGCCCCCAGGAGCCTTCGGCCTTTTTGAGGTTGCTGAAGGTGAAGACGTTGAACAGTCGGCCGTTGTGACGCGAACTTAGTATGAGGCTGCCGTCGGGCAATTCTTCGCATTTCACCTCGTCACCGTCGCGACAGGGAGATGTGTTGATGTCGCCCAACACGTGCCACTGCCGGCCAAAATCGTCGCTGTAGAGCACGAAGTTTCCTGACAAGGTGCACAGACCGACGTACAGACGGTAGTATTTGCCTACCTTGATGTGGCGGCTTTGGTGTATCTTGCCCGACGTGAAGAAGAGCGACTGGATGGGGCCGGCCTTACGTTGGTCGAACAGGCGGTATATCTGTTCGGTGATTTCGTGTCCCTTGTCCCACGTCTTTCCGTTGTCATAACTGCGGAAGATGGCAATGCGATTAGGGTTGTTGCGCGTTGCTTGGAAATATACGGTTTTGCCGGCCGCACAAGTAGCCAGCACCTCGCTGCTCTTTTTGTCGGCCACCAAGGCGCAGTCGCCAAAAGCATAATCCCACTTGATGTCAGCTTCGTTGCCTTGTCCGTCGGCCAATATTTTCTCTTCCGACCAGGTCTTGCCATTGTCGCGGCTGATGCGATAGACTAAGTCCACGGCTCCATAGCCAATGTCAGAGCCGCAATAACGGTAGTCGGCCGCAGCGATTAAGTCGCCGTTGCTGCATGTGGCGATGGCGGGGATGCGATAGGGGATGGCATCCTTTTCGCCTGTTGTGAAAAGTCGCTGCCGACTGTCTGTCTCATTGGTGGCATGGGTACTGATGCAGAGCATGAGCACGGCGATGCTGATGACCGTGCGAAGGTGCGTGCCTACTAACTGATGGATGTGGTTGTGATGTGTGTGCATAGCAAAATACTTGTTGTTCATTGTGTTCCAAATATTGTTTGATGTTGGCAAATGTACGGAAAATTTTTGAAAGCAGCTGTGATTTCATCGCTAAACTCCAGCAAAATAAAAAATCGGAACGATTCGAAATTTTCTTTACAATAACCTCTTCAAAATTCGTTTGTAGGTGAGCAGCACACACACTGGTATCAAATATACCGAAAATGAACGATTCCCATAAGTTGCTGATTATTAGGTTAATACGCTATACGATATCCGCTTTCTCATCGTCTTCACCTGTATTGCTGCTCAAAAGCAATGCTTTTGGATGCCAAGATGCATGCTATTTCCCGCCAAGATGCATGCTTTTGCTCATCAATGGCATGGTTATAACAGCGCAAGTGATGCCTTTTGTCGCATTTAGAACGTGTTTTTAGATTTAAAAACAGACCTTGACGCTTCTGAGGATGCATGTTAGGTGAGTACGTGCCTATCAATTTTTTCTATTTCATCATTTTTTATGTACCGTTTTACATGTATGTTTTTCTTACAAAATAGGTGGGAATGATGATGTACAAATGTGGCTGAAGATTTCATGAAACGTTTTGTTTCTCAATCACGTGCCGTTGTCCTTATGATAACGTGCTGGCTTGCTTCTCTGGCAAACGTCTCTCACCGTTGCCCGAAGGGACGGCCAAGTTCTCTGCAATGCCATTCAGAGAAGAGAAAACCAAAAGCGCACTCGTGATGGCTTGGCTGCGTGTGGGCTGTTTTTGGGCGATAATCAAAGAATGGAAAATTGATGTCTGGTGGCTTGGAATTGTAATCGAGTAGGAGGTAAACACCAGTGATTAGTGTTTACCTCCTATACGATTTATAATTTAATAGCAATTTCCTTCCTTTTTAATTTCAGTTTTATGAGCGTAAAAAGGTTCTGTTTTGTTAAATATTTTCGTACTCAGGAATATGGTCTAAATATAAATATTTTTTATTTTCATAATCCATTTTGCAGCAATAAGAATCAATGCCGTTGCTGACAATGAGATAGTCGACATGCAGCAGTAAATTATAGGTGGATATTTGGTCGAATACCTTTTGTGTAATGGGGATGGATGGTGCCTTATATTCTATGATCATCCTGGGACGCAGGTGCGAATCGTACAGAACACTGTCGGCTCGCAGTGTCTTGCCGGCCATGTTGAGTTGTATTTCATTAGCTAACAAGGTGGCGGGATAATGTTTGTGCTCTATTAAATAATGTATGAAATGTTGTCTCACCCATTCTTCAGGTGTAAGTGCGACATATCTCTTGCGGAGAATGTCGAAAATGGTGGGCTTCTCTTTCGTTCCGCCTAATTTTATTTGGTAATGGGGTAGGTTTAATGGATACATTTTAGTAATTTTGCATTCAGATACAAAGTTAATAAAAAAACAAGAAAAGTAAAAGACCTGGTGGAGAATACGCAGAATATGACTAGAGTGTCAATTTGTATGGCTTATTGTCATGTTCATCTCGCACCAAGTTTTTTGTAATAATGGCTAAAACAGGACTTACATACGATTCTATCATGCGTGACCTTCAGGCACGTCATTTTTCACCTATTTATATATTGATGGGTGAGGAGTCGTATTTTATCGATAAAATTTCGGATTATATCGCCGAAAATGTCCTGCAGCCCGAAGAGCGTGACTTCAATCAAAACATAGTTTTTGGTTCTGACATCAACGCAGCACAGATTGTAGATCTGGCAAAGGGATATCCAATGATGGCCGAATATCGGGTCGTCATCGTGAAAGAAGCGCAAAACTTGCGTGGAACTGACGTGATTGAAAAATATCTGAAAAACCCTGTTAAATCAACAATCTTAGTGCTTTGCCATAAAAATGGCACCATCGACAGACGAAAAAAACTGATTGGAAGGTCTGAAGCGCTGGGCGTGGTTTTTGAAAGCAAAAAGATGAGAGAGTCAGAACTGCCTTCTTTCATCGCTTCGTATCTGAGACAGAAAAATGTGACCATCGATTATAAGTCGACAGCGATGATTGCTGATCATATTGGATCCGATTTGAATCGGATGATTTCTGTCCTGGACAAATTGCTGATTTCGCTTCCGGAAAACAATCGAGTGGTTGTGCCTGAGGTCATTGAAAAGCAAATTGGCGTGAGCAAAGATTTCAATGCTTTCGAACTAAGAAATGCCTTGGTCAATCGAGATGTTTTCAAAGCTAATCAAATAATCAAATATTTTGACAATAATCCCAAAGCAGGGTCTATATTTTCTTTTCTTCCTTTACTCTTCAGTTATTTTCAAAATCTGATGATTGCTTATTATGCTCCCTCCAAAAATGAGAATGCTGTTGCACAATTTTTGGATTTAAGAGGAGGGTGGGCTGCGCGTGATTATATCACAGGAATGAAAAATTATTCAGGTAAGAAAACCATGCAGATCATTGCTAAGTTTAGAGAAATTGATGCTAAAAGCAAAGGAATCAACAATCCCTATACATCGACAGGGGATCTGATGAAGGAGCTTATTTTTTATATCCTGCATTGAAAAAATACCCGTTTGGATCATAAATAACATCAAACGGGTTCCTCCTAAATAAACTTCAAAAGCCTTCTATAACTTCAAATAGTCCTCTAATAATTTCAAATAGGTCCCTAATAACTTCAAATTGGCCGCTAATAGGGTAGCTTTTTCCACCTAAAGAGGGTTTTTCGCATGCTTAAAAGGCTCTTTTTTGCCAAAAATAGACCTCATTTTAGCTTATTTTTGTCTAGAATACAACTTTCATATTTCATGTTTTTTGCCGTTAAACCCTGATGGAATCAAGGTTCTTCGCATTTTAGTGTGCTCATAATTCGCATATTTAAGCGCAGCCTGTACCTTGTTTCAGAATATTGAAATTATGGCGATTTTTCATCTTTCTACCACCAATAAATTTATGTTTAACTATTTTTGTGATTTAAACCATAAAAGATTACGTTCTCCTGAATTTGAGATTGTAAATTTAAAAACGTATGTTTTTTGTAAATCCACAAACGTATACGAAAATCATGACACGAAAACGCAATCTTAAAACGTAAATATTTAGATTTCATGTTTTATAATTATAAATATACAACAACAAGAGCTTGTTTTAAGTTGTTGATAATCAATCATTATAATGTTTTTCTTCTTCTGTTTTCTACAAATAACCATTGATTCCTACTTAATTTCATGGAATAGAGCCTGTATACAGTAGAATGATAAACGATAATTCATTTATTCCCAGCTTTTTATATTTTTTTGCTACATTCATACAAAGCCTTGATTTATGGATGTAATTCATATATCTATATAAAAAATTGTTGTATTACATTCCTTTAATGTCAGTTTTATAAATGTAAATAACTAAATTCAAACTATTGAATACTAAATATGATATTGATTTGTTTGTTTTGTGATTTTTATTGTTTATCTTTGTAAAGTCAATGAGAATTGCCTTTTTTGGCCTATTTTGTGTTGAATGACGAAAGAAATGAAAGATCGAATTAAACAATTGATGAATGCTCAGCACATGAATCAGCAAACTTTTGCTGAGGCATTGGATATTTCACCTGCTTCATTGAGTAGCATTTTTAATGATCGTACAAAACCAACATTAAACCACATTGATGCTATCAAGAAAAAATTTCCAACTATTAATTTAGATTGGTTATTGTATGGCAATGGTCCTATGTTTATGGATGAATATACAGGCGATGTCGATAATCATGCAGTTTCGGCTTCTTCTGCTGAATCTGTTTTAAACTTCGATGACTCACCTTCTACTCCATCAGAGAGTAATGTTGTTCAACCGCAGCTAAGTTTTTTAGACCAGCGAAATCAACTTCAACAAGTCACTAATAGCAATCCGAAATATATTGACAATAATCCACGTAAAATAGCCGAAATAAGAGTATTCTATGATGACCAAACATGGGAAACCTTTGTCCCTAAAAAATAAGCTTTTTGTGTAGCACTGACTGAACCATTTCAGTCAATTGGTTTATTGTTATTCCATACTCATAATAAGCTTTTCTATTTTGCTCAATCTTTTAAAAGGTTGAACGATTACTGTTATAGGCGTTTTTATTTATTTCTTTCATTTGTGAGTGTGTTCTATTTGTGCTAACTTTGCACTTAATATAATAATGTGTTTCACGATTATTCAATTTAAATAGGTGTCTATTCAAAGCTGAGCTTATTCTACGTTTAGACAAACGAGGTTTATATGTAATATCATTACCCTCGCATGTCACGGTTTAAGATTTGTCCAAGACTTCCTATTTCAATACTATTATAACGAAATTGTTCAATGAGAAAGATTTGTGAAGATTTCCTTGTACAAGCAACAGAGCAATTAAGTGGTCGTCATTGGCTCATGCGATTGCGTTCTTCATCGGCTTTACCCGAGATGAATCCGGGCCAATTCGTACAGGTTCATATTGACGATTCGCCAACAACCTATTTGCGTCGGCCCATTTCTGTTAACATGGTGGATTACGAACGCAATGAGATATTATTGCTTGTGGCCGCAATCGGTGAAGGAACCCGTCATCTGGTACGAAAGAAACCTGGTGAGAAGGTCAATTGTCTGTTGCCGCTGGGCAATAGTTTTACCATGCCACGTTCAACCAATGAGCGTGTCTTGCTCGTTGGAGGCGGTGTTGGAATCGCTCCAATGCTTTTCTTGGGAAAGCGATTGGTGGAGCTGGGAGTGCGTCCTACGTTCTTATTAGGAGCGCGAACCGCTGATGAATTGCTTGAAAAGGACATGTTTAATGAGCTTGGTGACCTATATCTCACCACGGAAGATGGTTCAGAAGGCGAGAAAGGTTATGTAACCAATCATTCCATTCTCAAGGAAAAACAATTCGACCGTATTGCCACCTGTGGGCCCAAACCCATGATGATGTCCGTGGCACGCTATGCCAAGCAGAACGACATAGAATGCGAAGTCTCGTTAGAGAATGATATGGCGTGCGGTTTGGGAGCCTGTCTTTGTTGCGTGGAAGATACTACAGACGGGCATATCTGTGTCTGTACTGAAGGTCCAGTGTTAAATATTAAGAAGTTATTATGGCAGCTCTAAATGTAAAAATAAATGACATTGAGTTTAAGAATCCAATCTTAACCGCTTCGGGTACTTTCGGGTATGGACTCGAATTTGTCGATTTAGTGCCATTGAATCAGCTTGGTGGCATAATTGTCAAGGGTACCACGCTCCATCCTCGTCAAGGAAACAAGTATCCACGAATGGCTGAAACGCCGCATGGCATGCTCAACTGTGTGGGACTTCAGAATAAGGGTGTTGACTATTTCTGCTCAGAAATCTATCCAAAGATTAAGGATATAGACACCCACATGATTGTCAATGTCAGCGGAAACACGCCCGATGATTATGCCGAGTGTGCCGCCCGTATCGATGCTCTGGACAAGATTCCGGCCATCGAACTTAATATCTCCTGTCCTAATGTTAAAGAGGGCGGCATGGCTTTTGGCGTAACTTGTGCCGGAGCGGCAGCGGTTGTCAAGGCTGTTCGACGGGCTTATCACAAGACACTCATCGTCAAGTTGTCGCCTAATGTCACCGATGTGGCTGAAATAGCACGAGCCTGTGAGGCCGAAGGAGCCGACAGCGTTTCGCTTATCAACACGCTCATGGGCATGACCATTGACATAGAGCGGCGCAAACCCGTGTTGAGCATTGCCACAGGTGGCCTCAGTGGGCCGGCTGTAAAGCCCGTAGCGTTGCGCATGGTGTGGCAAGTGGCCAAGGCAGTCAGCATCCCTGTCATTGGACTTGGAGGGATTTCTACGGCGAAAGATGCCATCGAATTCTTCATGGCGGGTGCCACGGCCATCCAGATTGGCACGGCCAACTTTGTCGATCCCATGGCTACTATCCACGTTCGAGATGGTGTGAACCGCTGGCTCGATGACCATGGTTGTGCTTCGGTGACAGAAATCATTGGCGCATTGAACGTTTAAGCCGACTTAAACCTGCGCATCCCGTTCATCTGCTGAATCCGCATCGGCTCTAAAAAAACATTTCCTATGAAAATACAATGTATACGTACAGATTCGTTAGGAAGATTTAGGTATATGATAATGCTACCTACAACAAGCCGAGGTATAAACACAAAATTTAGTTTTTCCAAAAAAGGATTTATAAGCCATAGTCAGACAATTAAAGTCAATGAATCTTCGAAGGTTGTAGTTGTCATGAATAAAGACGCAACTGAAAAAACTGATGGTACAACAATCATGGGTTGGCATTATTGAGCAGACCCTAATTAGTCATACCATCAAAGAACTCTTTGGCTGGCAGCGCAAGGCTGCTTAACCATTATTTCAACTTTTAACGAACTATTGTTTTGAACTTGTTGCCATAATTCTAATAGTTTTAGGTTTACGGCACAAAGGTAATGTTTTGCAGATAGTTCGGGGTTTTACGCCCGAGCCATCTGTAGTTTTTGATATATAGCCTGCTTTGACCAGTTTATCCAACTGTACACTAAGGTTGCCTGCCGTCGATTCTGTCTTTTCTTTGATATAGTTGAAGTCTGCTTTCTCTACATTCAGCAGAATCGACATTACGGCAAGACGCAACTGGCTATGGAGTAATGGATCCAACTCTTTCATTATTGTTGCTTTTTTGCTTTGAAGTTAAGGATATGTCCGGGGATGACAAGGGTAATGACAAAGGACAAGACCATCAGTCCCATCTGCATAATACTTATAACTTGTTCACCAGAAACAAAGTTGCGAAGCCATCCAGTCCCAATCACTACACCAAGAAGTCCGCACATCTGTATCGACTTCTCCTTGAGTATTACGCCAGAGGTGTATGTACCTATACCCGGCAACAACATACCCAACAAAAACATTCCGTTCCAACTCCTTACTTCTCCGAAATGTAAAAGGCAGTCAATGGCGTAGACTGCAAACACTGCACTAATAATAGCCCACACCTTATTTATAGTGTTGCTTGCATAAGTGCTTGCCACATGACTCTCAAGGCTCTCCTGCTCCGAAATCTTCTTCTCTTCCATTTTCGTTACGTTATTGCGACACACTTATTGCATATATCAAGCGTGATGTGTCTGGTTAAACACTTAGTTTATTTTATAAACCATCTTTGGAAAAAGAGAAGCAAGGAGGTCGACTCTCACTTGCTTTAGCTAGCATTATTCTCTTCGAACACTGATGATTACGGTCACAAATTTAGATAAGTTTATTTTATAAACCAAATGATTTGCAATAAAATATTCGATATTTAACTTTTGTTTACAACTGGCTGTGCTTTTGCTATTTGCTCGGCAATGCTTAGTGTCATTGCCGTTTCTCCTGGCAGATAGAACATGGCTTTGCGTCTTTGCAGCTCTTCACAGCGTTGCAAGGCTTTCTTTTCGTCTTTATTATGCAAACAATACTCCGTTAATTCTAATGTAATATCGTACACGGTGATGCAAAGAAAGATAATTATCACTCAGATGGAATGTTACAGAACCCATTGCGAGCAGATTTTCAGAACGAAGTTCAACCGCAGCCGAGATAAGTGCATCAACTGAGTTCAATTCCACCTTTCCCTTTCCCAGCGTTATCGTAAATTTTAATGAACTATTGTCTGCATGTATCAATTTTTTTTGTAAGTTTGCAATATCGAAATTTATAAAACCAAGGATATGAATAAAGCTAAAATTTTATTGTTGACCTTTGCTACAGCATTGCTCGTAGCATGTGGAACAACGCGAACCGTGCCTATCACGGGCCGCAAACAGAATCTGATGGTCTCGGATGAGCAGGTGCTTAGTTTGAGCAAACAAGAATACGACAAGTACATGGCTTCGGCCACCAAGTCGTCCAATGCAGCCAACACGGCCATGGTGAGGCGCGTGGGACAGCGGCTGGCCCGTGCCGTTGAAACCTATTTCAGCAGCCATGGACTGAGCGAAGAGCTGCGACACTACAGCTGGGAGTTCAACCTTGTCGCCGACAAGCAGGCCAACGCATTCTGTATGCCCGGTGGTAAAATCGTGGTGTACGAAGGCCTCCTGCCCTATACACAGGACGAACCGTCCCTGGCAGTGGTTGTAGGTCACGAGATAGCGCATGCCGTTGCCCGTCACAGTGCCGAGCAGATGAGCAAACAAATCAGGGATCATCTGGGCGTGCAGGTGCTTGGCGGCGCCCTCGGGGCACTGGGTGTGGGAAACACCACCACACAGATTGCACAGGTTGTGGCCCAACAAGGATTGCAATTCCGCAACCTGAAATATTCACGCGACCATGAGTTGGAGGCCGACAACATGGGACTTATCTTTGCCGCCATGGCCGGTTACGACCCTCGTGTGGCCGTCCCATTCTGGCAGCGCATGGCCAGTGGCAAGGGAAACCAAAGCGACGTGTTCAGCACTCACCCCGCCGATGCCAAGCGCATTGCCGCCTTGCAGCGTCTTATGCCCACAGCTTTACAATATTATAATGGTGGCTCGGGTGCCGCAGTAACCCCTGCTCCAAGGTCGAACAGGAAGCTGACTAACAAGAAACAGTCATCCCGACAAAAGACGGTTTCTGCCTCCGACCTTTACAAAAACGCGCGGAAGTAAACGCATCGATCAACTTTCACAGGGCCTGGTAGGATAGTTAACTCCTACCAGGCCTTGTTCTGGTACGCTCGGCATGAGCATTATCTAACGGGTGGAAGTCCCGAGTAAGCCCTAATAGCGGGAATTACATAGCCAAAGGCAAGGGTGTTCATCGTG
>QWCQ01000391.1_pt1 | contig 48489 bp, 37 predicted proteins | sample 1972701 | NCBI WGS metagenome assembly QWCQ01 (sample SAMN09866704, study PRJNA288562) | Human gut metagenome isolate pre4_stool, whole genome shotgun sequencing... | reverse complement strand
GCCATAGCACTCTTGCCGGTGAGTCGTTGCTTACGGCTATCCCATAGGGCGATCGGAGTCTTACACTTGGTGGAGAACCCCGAATGGGTTCTGCCTACGGAGATGCGCCCGATGACAGGCACAAGTCCTTTCTTGTCGGTTCGTCTTGCCTGAACAAAGAACGATACTTTCAGTTTGTTTTCTTTCATCCTTCTGTCGTTTTTCTAAATTCCCTTTGCTTGCAAAGGTACAGTGAAACAGGTGCTTTTGAGCGATGCAGAACGATGAAATACGATGAATAAAAAACTGTGGAGCAGTTGTTTAGCTTCAATTCGTAACCCCTCTTTGCTTTTTCTTCGATGGGTTACGATTTGGTAACGGAACTACTGCCGTTTTATGCTCGTTTTCGCTTACCCTCAAAATAGCAAGAAAGCCTAAATCATGCTATTTCAAATAGTTACATCCATTGCATATCCCGCTATTTCCCTTAATTCTTAACTCCCGATTATGCCATAGAGATGTCCTTGGGCATCTCAAGCTGTATGATACACTCTTGGCGGTCCATGTAGGGCTGGAACTCAAAGTTGATAAAGCCCAAGGGGAAGAGGACCAGCACCGCAGCCATCAGTGCGACAACGATGCCTGCCAAAGCCCAGCGATGGCTTAGTCCCCAGCGTGTGAGCGACGAAATGCCCTCGGCAAAGCGGCTGATGCCACGCTCGAAGCCCGTGAGCATACGACCCAGCGGGCGGTCGCTACGTAGGGACTGTATGTTGCCCAGCCTAGAGGTGAGCAGAGGCACCAAGGTGAGGGCAGCGAGTAGGCTAAAGAGGATGGCGATGACGATCACAGCGCAGAACTGACGCAAGATGTCCGACACCAGCGAATTGGTAAAGATGATCGGCAGGAAGACCACGACGAGGACGAGCGTCACGGAGATGACCGTGAGCCCGATTTCGTTGAGCGCATCCCAAGTGGCTCGGACACGGTTCTTGCCCATCTCCATGTGCCGGTAGACATTCTCGATGACCACGATGGCATCATCGACGAGGACACCGATGACCAGCGAGAGGGCTAGGAGCGACATCATATTGAGCGTGAAGCCGAAGATACGCATGCCGATGAAGGAGGAGATGAGCGATACGGGCACCACGACCATCACGATGAGCGCATTGCGCACGTTGTGCAGGAAGAGCAGTATCACGAGCGATACGAGTAGGATAGCTAGGAGGAGGTCTGTCAGCACGGAGCTGATAGCATTGCGTGTGAAGGTGGTTGTGTCTTGCGCTACCTCCACTTTGAGGCCCTCGGGGGCGTACTGCTCTTCGAGTGTCTTGATCTGCTTGCCGATAGCTTCGCTCACCTGGAGCGCATTGGCATCGGACTGCTTGAGGATATTGAGCAGGATCGCCTCCTGACCATTGACGCGTCCCATCTTGACAGGGTCTTTGACCCCGTCTACCACCTCAGCGACATCCTCTAGACGTATGGGCGCACCAGAGACATTGCGCAGGATGATCTGACGCAGCTCCTCGATGGAGGTTATTTTGCCAGATAGACGTACGGCCATCTGCGTTTCATCGCTCTGCAGGTAACCCGTCGGGAAGTCTAGGTTGGAAGCTCTGATGGCACCCTGCACCATCATCGGTGTGATGCCAAACTCCTGCATGCGTCCCTTGTCAAGGTTGATCTGTATCTCACGCTCTACACCGCCGACGAGGTCTACATTGGCGACGCCCTTGATGTGCGATAGCTCGGGGACGATGCGCTTGTCCACAAGGTCGTAGAGCTCTGTGGAGCCGATGTCAGCTCTGGCGGAGAGGATCAGGATCGGCTTCTCGTCTACCGACACCTTAGATATACGAGGGGCAAAGACTTCGCGAGGAAGCTCAGCACGCTTGGCAGCAAGACGGTTTTGCGCCTCGGTCATAGCTTTGTCTATGTCGGTACCAAAGTCAAAGGAGACCATGATCATAGACATTCCCTCGAAAGAGTAAGACTGCATTTGGTCGATACCCTCCATGCTGGAGAGCACCTCCTCGGCCTTTTGCGTTAGCGAGTTCTCCACTTCGCTAGGCGATGCGCCAGGGTAGATGATCTGTACGTTGAGCAGAGGCGGTGTAAACTTAGGCATCAGCTCTGCACTCAAGCTCTTGAAGCTTAAGTAGCCCAGCACAGTCAGCAGTATGAAGAGTACTGTGACGTAGATGGGGCGTTGGATAGATAACTTTACGATTTTCATGCTGTGGTCCGCTAAGTCACTCGTTGATGGTCTTGACGGGTAGTCCGTCCGATACGTTGATGAGTCCGGCTACGATGACACTTTCGCCAGCTTGTAGTCCGCTCAGCACCTCAATGCGGTCACCGATGAGAGAGCCAGCGGTGATCGCCTTCTGCCTAGCTACGCCCTGCTCTACGACATAGACGTGAGCGTCCTTGACACTCCCGACGATAGCGCGGCGGGGAATCAAGATACCGTGCGTCTCCTGCTGATTGCCAAAGGATACGGAGACATACATCCCAGGGCGCAGACCCTCGGCTCCCTGCTTGTCTAGCGTCACATTGACGGGGAAAGCGAGTGCGTGGTTCGCCTTGTCACCTACCATAGATATCTTGCCTGTGATCGTCTGACCTGGATAAAGCTCACTCTCCACGGAGACTGTCTGTCCCTTGGTGAGTTGCAGACGCTGGCGCTCGGTCACGAAGCAACTAGCCTTGAGCTGCGAGTCGTCGACGATGTCAAAGAGCTTCGTGCCTGGGTTGACATAGCTCCCGACCTCTACGTAGCGCTTGTAGATCTCTCCCGAGATAGGCGCCTTGATAGAGGCATCGGTAAGGCGACTGCGACTAGATATATACCGTCCCTGAGCAGCGACCATCTGCGTGTGCATCGTCGAGAGCTGCTGGTCGGTCACACCGCCATGATCGTGCGCCTGCTGAAAGCGCTCGTAGTCCTTCTTGGCTGCTTCGTAAGCTACACGACTAGCATCGGCATCGGCTCGGAGCGTCTCGGCATCGAGCTGTATGAGGAGCTTGCCCTTGGAGACATGGTCACCCTCGTCGGCATAGAGCGAGACGATGCGTCCACCGAGACTGGAGACGAAGGACAGATCTTTGGCACCCTCCACGAGTCCATTGGCGGTGAAGTCTGCGGTATAGTTGCTCTCGCTGACTACCTCTGTGCGTACAGCCACGGTAGCCTCCTCAGCGAGTAGGTCTTGCGTCTTGGCGGTGGTGGATTTCTTGTTCAGTACTAGGACTAGTACGATGAGTCCGATAGCTAGTACGATGGTTATCGGTAGATAGACTTTTCGTTTCATAACTAGATAAGTGTGATGCTATTGAGTTGTTCTTTAATTCATTAAGTCTCTGATCTCGCCTTTGCTCTTCTTGAGATCGATGTATGCCTTGATGTAGTCGCCGAGGGCGTTGGCATAGGTCATCTGCGCCTGCACGAGCGACTGGCTCGCGTTGAGCACATCAGATAGCGAAGCCACACCGAGGGTGAAGTTTTGCTGTGCTAGGTCAAAGACCTGCGTTGCGAGGGTTTGGTTTTCCTTTTGCAAAGCAATCGTTCGCTGGGTGTCTTGTAGCTTAAGCGAAGCGTTGAGATGCGCCATGCGTAGCGACTGATCGAGGGAGCGCAGATCCTCCTGCGTCTTGAGCAGATCCATATGACTCTCGCGCACCTTGGATAGACGAGATAGACCGCTAAAGATGGGCACCCGCAGGCTTAGTCCCAGCATCGCTGTCGGGTAACCGTAGTGCGTGTTGCCACCGCCAAAGAGCTTGTCGCTCATATAGTTGTACTGCGCATTGAGAGCGATAGAGAGGGTCGGTATGTAGTCATACTTCTTAGCACGCTCCTGTAGGCGAGCCATCTTCTCCCGCTCTTGTAGCTGCTGGTAGGCGACGTGCTGTATCGGGTCAAAGGTAGCTGCGCCACTCTCGGCGATCTCCTGCTGAGCTAGCTGGTCTAGGTCTAGCGGAGCTATCACAATCGGCTCTGTAACATCTAGTCCCATCTGTAGCTTGAGGAGGTTCTTCTGTACCTCCAGTCCACTCTCGATGGCTGCATGCTGTGTTTTGAGGTTGGTCAGGTTGACCTTGAGACGATCCACGTCCACCTTTTTGATCAAGCCACTGGAGTAGCTAGCCTCCATCGTGCGGAGCATCTTCTCTACCAGCTCTACACTATGCCCCATCTGCTCGGCGGCATACTGCGTGACCTGAGCTCCATAATATAGTGTAGCCGTCTGGGCGATCACATCTTCTTCGGTGGAGGTGGCTGCTAGTGTCGCCATACGCTCGGATACCTTGGCAATGTCGAGCGTGTTGAAGAGCGACATGTTGAGGATCTGTTGATTGACGGCAACGCCAGCATTGGCGCTGTACTGCGTCCCCATCTCGATGGTCATGTATTGCGAAGCGTTGGGGTCTCGCATCTTGTCGGGGAGCATGTTGTTCATAAAGTTTGGCATGATGAACTTAGCCTTCTTCAGGTTGTCATTCAACGCTGCCGACCCGCTGATCTGAGGCATTAAAGCGCCGATGACCTCTTTGCGAGCTTGCTTCGCTTTTTCTTGATCGTAGGTAGACTTCTTGACATTGCCGTTGTGCTGCACCGCATAGTTGAGGCACTGCTGTAGCGAGTAGCTCTCCTGAGCATAGCCTGGAGCTGAGAGCAGGAGCAGGCTGAGGAGGAGGAGTAGCCAGGTGCGACGATTAGATTTTATCATGGTTGTACTGTATAAAGTGATTTCCTTCTGCTGATACGATAGCTCGTAGATGGTACTGTAGTATGGAGGCAAAGTAGCTACCCGTGGGTAGTGGCTGATTGCGAATCACGGCCTGAATGTAAAAGCCAAATATCGAGTAAGAGATATACTTGCATACGAAGGGAATATCCAGATCAGCTCTGTAGAGCCCCGCCTGCACACCACGCTGCAGATTGGCCGTCATCTTCTCCTCGAAGTATCTAGACCCCATGAGGTGCTCGAGTGTCGCCTGGTCTGGGTTGCTCCGCATCAGGTCGGAGAAGAAGACTGGATTGAGCGTGACAAAGAGCTCATCCAGCTGTGCGAAGCACTTTGTCAGGCTCTCTATGGGGTTACTCGCATCCTCCTCGAGCATCGACAGGACACTCTGGAAGTCTCCCGAGATAGCGTGCACGCACTCCTTGAGGAGCTCATCCTTGGAGCTAAAGTTATTATAAAGGGTCTTCTTGGTGATCCCCATCTTGGTAGCCATCTCATCGAGCGACAGTCTGAAGCCCTCTTGCTTGAGTATGCTGATAGCCTTGGCTACATACTTATCCTTGCGACTATTTGTATTCATACGGTCCATATTTAATACGTTTGCGCTTATAACTAAAACTATTTCGTTCTATATTACGACGCAAAGGTACACTTTTTCCAATACAAAAGTGTAATACGTGTAGTTTCTTCCCGGATCTTTAGTGAAAAGGAGGAGAAATAGTCGGACTAGATCGTCCTTTCAAGTGACAAAAGCCTGTATTAAGGCGCATTTGAGAGAAGAAAGAGAATCCCCACGGAGGAAATCGAAAATCCTCACGGAGCGATTTGATTTTTCCACAGGGAGCGATTAACCTCTTCGATAAAGTGTGCAAGAAATCAGTAGCTAACAAACTTATGTACAGTGCATTGACACTGATTAAAGCCAGGGGTGACGCATTGTAACCTGCCGTCTAGGGACTAATTCCTACCTAGGAAATAAAAAATTCTTCGGAGGAATCAAATGAAACTTCGGAGGAATCAAAAAATAAGTCCGAAGAATTGCCCATTTCCTAGGTAGCTATTTGGGGAATTCCTAGGTAGGAATTTGGCAAATTTCTAGGTAGGAAATGAAACGAGCTCATTTTTATCATGCGTCAGCTCTGTGTGTCAACCTTAGATCCACAGGCTAGCCTCTAATATTATTGTACCTTTGTGGCTAGCTATAATTACGACAAACTAGATGGGTATAGATACGGTAGCACTCATGAGTACTCTGATGCGGATCGGGCAGTTGCTCTTGGCGCTGAGTCTCTTGGTCTTTATACACGAGCTGGGGCACTTCCTCTTCGCACGGCTCTTTGGCGTGCGGGTGGACAAGTTTTACCTCTTCTTTGATGTCAAGGGTAAGGCGCTCTGGCGCTATCGACCCAAGGGGAGTGAGACGGAGTACGGTATCGGCTGGCTTCCGCTCGGGGGCTACTGCAAGATCCACGGCATGATCGACGAAAGCCTTGACACGGATCAGATCAAGGAGCCGATGCGTGGCAACGAATTTCGCAGTAAGCCTGCATGGCAACGCTTTTTCATCCTGATCGGTGGGGTGCTCTTTAACTTCATCTTGGCGCTCCTGATCTATGCAGGCATATCGTACCACTGGGGCGATGTGGAGATGTCCTCACGTTCGGTCACGGCGGGGATGATCTTTAGTCCTGCGGCTCAGGAGGTGGGCTTCCACGATGGAGACATCTTATGGTCTATCGACGGCAAGGAGCGGGACGTGCTGCGTGCCGACTTCATGCGTGCGGTGATCGAGGCAAAGGAGGTGACCGTGCAGCGCGATGGTCAGTTGGTCAATATAGCGATCCCTGACGATATGATGCAGCGTATCTTGCGGGGCAACGAGGGGCTGATGACGATGCAGGTACCCTTTATCGCAGATAGTATCGTGCCAGGCAGTGCGGCTGCCAAGGCGGGGGTGCTGCGTGGCGACAAACTGCTCGCGCTGGACAGCATCCCGATGCCTCACCTGCCGAGTGGTCGTCGCTACTTCTACACCCATGCGGGCGAGTGGATTAGCTCTGAGTGGCTTCGTGGCAGTGATACGGTGCAGCTTGCGATACGCCCCGACACGACGGGCGTGATCGGCGTGATGCTCCGTCCGCTACAAGACATTTACGAGGTGCAGCAGGTGCGCTACTCACTGCCAGAGAGCTTTGTGGTAGGGTGGCACAAGGGGATAGGCACGCTCTCGGGCTATGCGCAGGATATGAAGTATGTCTTCACACCTGAAGGAGCCTCCTCATTAGGGGGCTTGGTCTCGATGGGTAAGCTTTTCCCTGCCCAGTGGGACTGGTTTACCTTCTGGCAGATATGCGCTCTGCTGTCGATCATCTTTGCCTTTATGAATATCATCCCCATACCGGGACTGGACGGAGGGCATCTGCTTTTCGTCATCTGGGAGATGATCACTGGGCGCAAGGTAAAGGACGAAGTGCTGATACGAGCGCAGATGGTGGGGATGCTGCTCCTGATAGCTCTGGTGATCTATGCTAATGCCAATGACCTCTTTAAGCTCTTCTGACAAGATGCCTAGCGACATAACCTATCCCTCGGACTATCTAGACAAAGTAGGCTACTACGACCTGCTAGATCTGATCGCCTCGGAGTGTCATAGCTCTATGGGGCGGGAGATGGTCGGTGCGCTGACCGCCTCGACTCGTCCAGACGCTATCCGCCATCGCCTAGAGCGTGTGCGGGAGATGAGACATCTGCTGAACGTCACGATGGAGCTACCCACACGACGTGTCGCTGACCTGCGGGCTACGCTTGGCACGCTACGTGCTGAGGGCAGTTACCTGACGGAGGAGGAGTTGGCGCAGGTGGCTCAGGCGATCGTGAGCTATGAGGCGTGGTCGAGGCTCTTGACGAAAGTGCAGGACAATGGGGCGGGCGAGGTCACACCGCTCTATCCCAGCCTGTCACGGCTTGTGGTGGGCAGTGAGGGACTGCAGGAGATAGCGCAAACGATCTTGCGCAAGCTTGATCCGCATGGAAGACTGGTGGACAACGCTTCGCCACGTCTTGCCGAGCTACGCCTCGCCCTCCAGCGTGAGGAGCGTGCTATTGCGAAGCTGATGCGAGGACTGCTCACGGCAGCTCAGGCGGCTGGCTATGTCGAGGAGGATGCGCAGGCGACGATGCGCTCGGGGCGTCCCGTCCTACCTGTGACTGCTATGCACAAGCGTCAGATACCAGGTATCGTCCACGACGAGAGTGCCACGGGCAAGACATTATATATAGAGCCTCTTGAGGTTGTCGAGGCAAACAACCGTATCCGTGAACTGGAGAGCGAGGAGCATCGTGAGGTGATCGAGATTTTGCGCCAGCTTACGACACCTATTCGGGAGCGTCGTGAGACGTTGTCCCAGCTTTACCTCTCCATGGGGCGCATCGATGCGGTCTGTGCGATAGCTCGCTTTGCCGATGAGATGCACTGCTCCATACCTGAAGTGCGCAACAAGCCAACTATTCAGTGGTACCAGGCGGTCAATCCGATACTGCAGCACACGCTCAGCCAAGAGGGCAAGAGCGTCGTGGCGCAGGATATCTTGCTACGCTATCCCAACGAACGCATCCTTGTCATCTCTGGTCCTAATGCTGGCGGTAAGTCGGTCTGTCTCAAGACGGTCGGACTACTTCAGTATATGCTGCAGAGTGGCATCCCGATTCCCGTACACCCTGACTCGGTGGCGGGCGTCTTCAACCACCTAGCGATAGAGATAGGCGACAATCAGTCTATGGAGGACGATCTGAGTACTTACTCTTCGCACTTGAAGCACATGCGGGCGATGTCGGCTGCTTGCGGAGCGAATAGTTTGCTCCTGATCGATGAGTTTGGAGCTGGCACGGAGCCTGAGCTGGGTGGAGCCATAGCGGAGGGGCTTTTGGCTCTCTTTAATGAGCAGCGGGCGTGGGGCGTCATCACGACGCACTACCGCAATCTCAAGGAGTATGCGACCACGCACAAGGGCATCGTCAACGGGGCTATGCTCTATGACCAAAAGGAGATGAAGCCGCTTTACGAACTATCCATTGGTCAGCCAGGAAGCTCCTTTGCGCTAGAGATAGCACGTCAGCAAGGGTTGCCCCGCAAAGTGCTGGAGTACGCTACCGAGCTGGTCGGCGAGGAGGTCATCCAGAGCGAGCGCTACGTGCAGGATATCGTACGCGACAAGCAGTACTGGCAGCGCAAGCGCACCGAGATAGAGCATCGTGAGCAGAAGCTCGAGCGCCTCCTGGCAGACTATGAGGCGCGTCTGTCGAAGCTCAAGGAGCAGCGGCAGGACCTCCTGACGCAAGCACAGCAGGAGGCTACTCAACTATTGGATCAGAGCCGTGCTCAGATCGAGCGCACGATCCGTGAGATCAAGGAGAGTCAAGCGGAGCGACAGCAGACCAAGGAGGCTCGCCAAGCTCTCAGCGCCTACAGCGAGCAGCTGGCACAGGCTGAGACGCTGGAGCAGTCGGGTAGTGTGGAGCGTGAGTTGGAGCGACTCAAACGTCGCAAAGAGCGTAAGGAGCGTAAACGCAAGCAGGGTGGCGCTCCAGAGCGTGGTGCGCAAAGCCAGTCGCCAGTCAAGCTCTCTGTGCCGAAGCCTCCCAAGGAGGGGGACGAGGTGCGGGTCACCACGATGAATGTGGTGGGTGTCCTCTCTGAGCTTTCGGCCAGTAGTGCCACGGTGGTGGTGAATGGTCGCATACGCATCACCTGCAAGCCTAATGAGATCGTACGACTTGGCAGTGAGCGCAAGGAGGAGCAGGCGCAGGCAGCTCCGCAACCAGCCCGTACGACCAATGTGGTGGAGCATCTGCATGAGCGTCGGCTGGACTTCTCCGACCGACTAGACGTGCGGGGTATGCGTGCCGCGGAGGCAATCCAAGCGGTCCAATACTTCCTCGATGATGCGATCAGTCTAGGCTTCAACCGTGTGCAGATATTGCACGGCACGGGGACGGGAGCGCTACGAATCTCTATCCGTGAGCTACTCGACCACTATCCAGGGGTGAGCCACTATCATGATGAAGATGTGCGGTTTGGCGGAGCAGGCATTACGATCGTTCATCTGCAGGAGTAGGGGACAGCTCTATTTAGTTCTCTTGCTCCTCCTTCCGCTGACGGGGTGGGCGCAGAGCGATTCGCTCACGATGAGCGAACTTCCCCTCGAATGGCTCGTCGAGAGCTTGCCGAGTGACGAACTCTCCGAGCTAGGGGAGGACGACTTGCTAGAGCTATCACCGCAAGAGCCAAAGACAAAGGAGCTGCTCGACCTGAACCGTGCTACTCAGCAGGAGCTGCAGGCGCGCTTCCCCTTTCTCACCCCCCAGCAGCTTCGTCAGCTTAGGCTTTATCGTGACGAGCGCGGTGGCGAGCTCCAGTCGGTCTATGACCTCAAGTGGATCACGGGATGGGATCGTGAGACGATAGCTCGTGTGGCGCCCTATGTGACGGTGCGACCTTTCGCTGGGGAGCCTTACGAAAAGCCCAAGGCGCCACTCACTGGCGAAGCTTACCTTGCGATGAGCTACCATAAAGCTTCAGAAGCCGTCCCTGAAGCGTGGTACGACCCGCTCAAGCTTCGCTCGGCTATATCGCTCAGACAGAAGGGGCTTTGGCAGGTGGCGGCTCAGTATCAGAGATACCCGCAAGAGCTGGCGAAAGATGGCACCTGGCGCTACTTCGCTATGTATGAACCTCGCTTGCCCTATCTCGATAAGGTGCTGCTCGGTCACTTTAAGGTGGGGTGGGGCGCTGGTCTCCTCGCTGCTCGCTCCGTCTGGGCGAGTGCGAGTGCGCTGCCACAGTTCACGCGTCATAAGTCGATGATCTCCCCTTCGCTCAGTGCAATGCGTGAGCGTACTTTGCGGGGCATTGCGAGTGAGGGGCATTGGGGAGCGTGGCGCTACTCCGCATTCTACTCATACAGTCGGCTCGATGGCACGATCGATGAGCGACAAGGCTTGATAGAGGCTATCAGACCTAACATGCGCTACCACACCCCTGAGCGACGAGCCCAGCGAGCGCTCATACCGATGCAGACGGTGGGGGCGCAGCTCGCCTACATCATGCCACGAGCCTCCCTTTCGCTACAGACGCTCTATGCCGACTGGATGGGCTATGACTTAGCCTTCATGCCTGGTTACAAAGCCATAGCGAGCGACAACCCGCTCCAGTCACATTGGCTCACCTCGCTTGCCTACCAGTGGCATAGCCAGTCGCGACGCTTGGAGCTACAGGGCGAGCTGGCCACTGAGCAGCTAGAGCATCTGGGCTTCATACAGCACCTGCACTACCACACCCCTCGGCAGCGAGACCTCGGCGTGACACTATATTATATGTCTCCACGCTTCGCCTCCTATTATGGTCGGAGCGAGAGCCACTACGCCCGTCTGGGCAACGATATGGGGCTTCGCCTCTATGGCTCTATGCGCCTGATGAAGCGCTCCACTCTGCGTGCTATGCTGGAGCTATACGAAAGTCTTGAGCCTCGCTATCATAAGCTAGAGCGCAGTCGTGGTCTCCTGACACGTCTCTACCTTACCACCCGCTACAACAATCAGATCGAGCAACTCTGGTACGGGCAGCTGGGACGCTCCAATGAAGAGGCGCTGCGCTGGCGACTCAGTAGTACGCTACGCTATAGCCTAGACGCTATCTCCCTGCAGCTTGTCGGCACCATCCAGCAGCGTCAATTAGAGGGACAAGATGAGGCGCAGTGGGGACGGTCGCTCACTGCCGTTGCCCGCTATCGTACGGGTGTGCGCCGTCCGCTCAGCGTCGCGCTCTCGGGACATTACTACCACGCCGACCACGTGCGGGTCGCGAGCTACGCTTACCTACCCACCTCTCGCTACGCCTTCGGACTGTACAGCGCTACGGGTCAAGGCATTGCTACTGCACTACTCCTGCAGTGGCAGCTAGCGCCGCACTGGACACTCTCAGCCTCCATGCGCTACGATCGCAACCTAGACGAAGGCGTTCCCCGCTGGCGCGCCGACAGCTACCTCGTCTACCGCTTCTGATAGACCCCTAGATTCCGCAATCCCTAGGCGTCAGACTTGCGGAATTTTGTTTTTCGTCTAGAGTTTGCCAAGTCAAATAAAAGTAGTACCTTTGTGCCAGCAAAGCCCAAAAAGGAAGTGTGGGTGAGTGGCTGAAACCAACAGTTTGCTAAACTGTCGTACGGGTAACCGTACCGGGGGTTCGAATCCCCCCGCTTCCGCTCTTAGCTGTTGCATAGAGGAGCTACAGATTATTCTGGGCATAAGACTAGAGCAACGGAGCAGAATCAAGTAAGTGTCGTGACCCATACGGGTTGCGACACTTTTTTGGTTGTATGTGTATGTCAAAACGCTGAATTTCTTTTTCCCGCAGAGCTCGATGCGTCACGAAGTGGTGCAAAAGTCGTAGCTTTGCACATGCACTTCGCTAGGTGAGGGAGATCCTTGCCGCGAGGAACTATGTATCATACTATATAAGATAGCATAATGGACAAAAAACTAGAAGCGGCTGCGAGAGCCTATCATGCGCTCCCTCAGCCTGGTAAGATAGAGGTGCGACCCACTAAGTCGCACAATACACAGCAGGATCTGACGCTCGCCTACAGCCCTGGTGTAGCGGTACCCTGCAAGGATATAGAGGCCAATCCCGAGCTCGCTTACGACTATACGGCCAAGGGCAATCTCGTCGCTGTCATTTCCAACGGTACCGCTGTCCTAGGACTGGGCAACATCGGCGCTATGGCGGGTAAGCCTGTGATGGAGGGCAAAGGGCTCCTCTTCAAGATCTATGCGGGCATCGATGTCTTTGACTTAGAGGTCGACGAGAAGGACCCCAAGAAGTTTGTCGAGATCGTACGCTCGCTGGCGCCTACCTTCGGCGGTATCAACCTTGAGGACATCAAGGCGCCCGAGTGCTTTGAGATTGAGGAGGAGCTGAAGGCTACGCTTGACATACCCGTCATGCACGACGACCAGCACGGCACCGCCATCATCTCCGCAGCGGGCATGCTCAATGCCCTCAAGATAGCGGGCAAAAAGATCGAGGAGGCGCAGATCGTAGTCAGTGGCGCAGGAGCCTCAGCGCAGTCCTGTACCAAGCTCTACATCGCTCTGGGAGCTAAGCGGGAGAACATTGTGATGGTTGACTCCAAAGGGGTCATCCGCACCGACCGCCCCAATCTAGATGAGCGCAAAGCGTTCTTCGCGACCAGTCGTGAGGGCATCTACACGCTAGCCGATGCGATCCAGGGGGCTGACCTTTTCCTTGGGCTTTCGCAGCCTGGCGTGCTGACCCCTGAGATGGTGCAAAAGATGGCTCCCAATCCAATTGTCTTCGCCCTGGCCAACCCAGAGCCCGAGATTAGATATGAGGATGCAAAGGCGGCACGTCCTGATGTGCTTATCGCTACGGGGCGGTCAGATTATCCCAACCAGATCAATAATGTGATCGGCTTCCCCTACATCTTCCGTGGGGCACTCGATGTGCGCGCCACGGCAATCAATGAGGAGATGAAGATGGCTGCCACGATGGCTATCGCTGGTCTAGCTCAGGAGCCGGTCCCCGATGAGGTATCAAGTGCTTACGGGCATATGCCGCTCCACTTCGGTCCTGACTACTTCATCCCTAAGCCTGTAGATCCACGCCTCATCACGAGGGTCTCGATGGCCGTGGCTCAAGCTGCAATCCGCACAGGTGTAGCGCGCCGTGAGATCACCGACTGGGATGCTTACGAGCAGTCGCTCATCATGCGTACGGGAGGTATGAGTCACCTGCTACGCCGTATCCACGAGGCTGCGCAGAAGTCTCCGAAGCGTATGGTCTACGCTGCAGGCGAGAATCCACTCGTACTGCGCGCTGCTGCCGAAGTGGCTCAGCTCGGTATCGCACACCCGATCGTGCTGGGTGACCCCGAGGTGATCGAGCAGATTGCCAAAGAGCATGACCTCGACCTCTCCACCATCCAGATTATTAATCAGCATGACGAGCGGTGGAAGGCTAAGCGTGAGGAGTATGCCAAGCACTATACGGAGCAAAACTGGCGCAAGGGTGGTCTCCTGAGCGAGGCTAAGGACAAGATGTTTGGTCCGAACTACTTCGGCATGATGATGGTACAGTGTGGCGATGCCGATAGCTTGATCACAGGCATTTACTCCAACTATGGCTACCTCTCCAATGTGGCTCGCGATACGGTCGGTATAGCGCCAGGGCACCAGCACTTTGCCACGATGCACCTCGTGATGATGAAGAGTGGACCCCTCTTCCTCGCTGATACGCTGATCAATCAGAACCTCAAGGCTGAGACGCTGGTAGACATTGCGCTACTGGCTGCCGAAAAGGTGCGTTGCTTTGGTATCAAGCCAGTCATTGCTATGGTTAGCTTCTCAGACTTTGGAAGTACCGATGCCGAGTCCTCTGTGGAGGCACGCAAGGCAGTCGAGATACTGCACAGAGACCACCCACACATCGTGGTGGACGGTGAGATGCAACTACAGACCGCGCTCAACTATCAGCGACGCGACGAGGAGTTCCCCAACAATCGCATCAAGGGAGAGCCTGCCAATGTACTCATCTTCCCCCGTCTCTCGGCTGCGAATGCATGCTACCAGCTCCTCAAGCACCTAGACATAGCAGAGGACGTGATCGGTCCTATCCAGATCGGACTAGCTAAGCCGATCTACTTCGCCGACCACGATGCAGACGTCAAGGACATCGTCAATATCACAGCGATGGCATCACTAGACTCCAGCTCCTGCTTCGTCTAGTCCATCGCTCCATAGTACGACAAGAGGGAGATCCACCAGCCTGGTGGGTCTCCTTTTTTAGTTCCATATTGAATGATAGTCCATTTTCATAGGGAGGAAACTGCTGAGCACCCTAGAGGTGCGTCCTGACCGTCCCGCTTCTAGCATAGGACTCAGCGCAGAGAGGCGGGGTGGGGGAGCTTTGCAGATATCTGCTTATCTACTAACTTTGCGCTGTAGACAACGAGGTCAGTATGTTATCACAGCAAGATATAGAGCAGGCGGTGGCGCTGAGTAGGCTTTGGGCAGACAGATCGCCCGATAGGATTCTCTTCGAGCGGAGTGAATTGGCGCCTGAGCTGAAGCGCCAGATCGCTCTACAGGTCTCCCTCCTACCGAAGATGCAACGCAAGGTGCCACACTTCCTCCAGGGTGGTGGATATGTCCCGCACAGGGTCAACTTTGAGCAGTCTAGCAGTGAGCTTACGGCACGCTACAAGCAGCAGTTTGTCACGGAGCATGACCGTGTCCTAGATATGACTGGCGGGATGGGGATTGATGCGCTTGCCATGGCTTCTGTCGCAGAGCATAGCCTGATCTATGAGATAGATCCTGTCATGGCGCAAGCCTTGACTTACAATGTGCATAAGCTCCTGCAGCGAGACAATGTGACGGTGCGCTGCGGAGATGCACTGGCAGAGATGGATGCCTCTACAGTAGAGGGGGTAACGCTCGTCTATGCTGATCCAGCACGACGCGATATGGACGATCGAAACAAGCGACTCATTAGCATGGATGAGTATAGTCCAGCACCTCTTCAGATCATAGCTCGGCTACAAGAGCTGGGCTATGCGGGTCGTCTGCTACTCAAACTCTCTCCCATGCTAGACATTCACTGGATATTGGAGCAGCTGCCACAGGTCTACGCAGTTCATATCGTACAAGTGCAAGATGAGGTCAAGGAGCTACTGGTCTCCATCTCGATGGCTCCACAAGAGGCAACTGTAGCGCTTCATCTGGCGCTGATAGACCGCTTGGGAGAAGTCAGTCGGTGGAGCTTTCCCTACGAAGCTTTGTCCTCGGTCCGCACGTCCTACGCGACTAGTGTAGAGCAGTATATCCATATTCCTCAGCCACTTCTGATGAAAAGCGGAGCCTACCACCTGATTGCCCAGGAGCAGTCGCTCTCCTTGCTCGGGCCTAACAGCCATATATACACCTCTTCACAGGCATCCACGAGCCCTCTGTACAAGAGCTATCGGCTGATCGAGGAGATAGACTATAGCAAGTCAACCCTCAGGGGCAAGAGCCTACACTCCCTGCGCCAGCGCTACCCAGCGCTTACCGTTATGTCCAAACACTTCCCGCTGACAGCTCAGGAACTCAAGAAGACGCTCCGAACTGACGAGAGTGATACCTACTACCTACTCGCCACGACCCTAGGAGAGCAAGCCCGTAAGCTACTGATCCTCAGCTCTTGCTAGCGAGCGTGGATGAGGATAAAAAAAAAGTTCCTCCACAAGTATGAAGCATACTCATGGAGGAGCTATGAAACGGAAAACTTTTCATCATGGAGGTTCGTGGCGGATTTGAACCGCCGTACACGGTTTTGCAGACCGTTGCCTAACCACTCGGCCAACGAACCATTACCTTCGTGATTACGGCTCCTAGGAAATGGGCAAATTCTTCGGACTTATTTTTTGATTCCTCCGAAGTTTCATTTGATTCCTCCGAAGTATTTTTTATTTCCTAGGTAGGAATTGGGCAAATTCCTAGGTAGCTATTTGGCAAATTCCTAGGTAGGAATTCCATTCTTCAGGAGGAAGGTGTAATCAGAGGGGCTCTGTAGCCACTGTATAGCGATAATCGAAAAGCGCATTTCCTAGTTATCGTCATGTGCAGCTCCTAGCAGACTGGCGTGGTTACCATGCGTCAGATCGGCTTTTGGTAGTGAGGCTTAAAATGAGTACTTTTGCAGAGGGTGTATCATAGATACCCCGTAAGCTGGCTTGAGCCGATCTTGTCTCCCTAGCTGATTCGATGGGAGGAGGTAGGCCTTTACCACCTGGACTGCATGCTCAGAGCGGGTGGAAGCGTTTTTATACTTAACTATAGTTATGGACTTACACTTACTAGAACTTAGTGATCAGGAGATAGCACGTCGCAACAGCCTAGACGAGATCCGTCAGATGGGCATCAACCCTTATCCAGCAGCCGAGTATGTCGTGACGGCACATGCTCAGGAGATACAGGACCAATATCAAGATGAGGCGCCTCGCATGGAGGTAAGCATCGCTGGTCGTGTTATGAGCCGACGCATCATGGGCAAGGCTTCCTTCATGGAGCTTCAAGACGCCTCGGGGCGTATACAGGTTTATGTGACTCGTGATAATCTCTGCCCTGGAGAGGATAAGGATCTATACAACAAGCTCTTTAAGAAGCTCCTCGACATTGGCGACATTGTTGGTGTCAAGGGCTTTGTCTTCCGCACCCAAACGGGTGAAATCTCGGTGCATGCCGAAGAGCTAACCTTGCTGAGCAAGGCACTACGTCCGCTCCCTATCGTCAAGGCTAAGGACGATCAGGTCTTCGACGGCTTTACCGATCCTGAGCTACGCTACCGCCGTCGCTATGTGGATCTGATAGTCAATGAGGAGGTGAAGGGCATCTTCATGAAGCGTACGAAGATCTTCCAGTCGATGCGCAACTTCTTCAATTCACGTGGCTACCTAGAGGTAGATACGCCTGTCCTGCAGTCTATCCCGGGTGGTGCTGCGGCTCGTCCTTTCGTGACACATCACAATGCGCTTGACATACCACTCTACCTGCGCATCGCTAATGAGCTTTACCTAAAGAGGCTGATCGTGGGTGGCTTCGAGGGGGTTTACGAGTTTAGTCGTAACTTCCGCAATGAGGGTATGGACCGAACGCACAATCCTGAGTTTACCTGCATGGAGATCTATGTCGCCTACAAGGACTACCGCTGGATGATGCAGATGACGGAGCAGATGATCGAGCATATCTGTCAGGAGGTGCTAGGCTCTACGACCATTCAGGTAGGGGAGCACACAATCGAGTTTAAGCCTCCCTATCGTCGCCTCACGATGATCGACGCTATCCAAGAGTATGGCGGGGTCAATATCGATGGCATGGACGAGGCTGAGCTTCGCAAGGTGTGCCAGGCTAAGGGCGTGGAGATCGACGACACGATGGGTGTCGGCAAGCTGATCGACGAACTCTTTGGCGCCGTTGCTGAGCCACACTTGGTGCAGCCGACCTTCATCATAGACTATCCGAAGGCGATGTCTCCGCTTACTAAGGAGCACCGCGATAGAAGCGATCTGACAGAGCGCTTCGAGCTATTTGTCAATGGTAAGGAACTGGCCAATGCTTACTCAGAGCTCAATGATCCGATAGATCAGCGTCACCGCTTTGAGGATCAGCTACGTCTGAGCGAGCGTGGAGACGATGAGGCTATGTATATCGATCACGACTTCCTACGTGCGCTGGAGTTTGGCATGCCCCCCACGTCTGGTATGGGTATCGGTATGGATCGTCTGGTGATGCTTCTGACTGGTCAGGAGAGTATCCAGGAGGTATTGCTCTTTCCACAGATGCGTCCAGAGATACAGCCTAAGCGTGACAAAGAGGAGGCTTATGAAGCCGTTGGCATAGACAAAACTTGGGTGCCACTCTTGCAGAAGGCTGGTTACCTCACTGTCGCAGACCTCGCGGGCAAAGCTCCCGGCAAGGTGATGCAGCAGATGATGGATATCAATAAGAAGTATAAGCTAGGCTTGCAGATCCCCGCACTGGAAGAAATATCCCAGTGGGTGGGCGAGGAGTCTACGAAATAATCACAGTTCACGCAGACCTCTTTCGCTAGAGGGCATGGCGTGTATACGGTACAGTCAATATGGATATTGGTCGCATAGGCATACTAGGTAGTGGTAGCTGGGCTACTGCACTGGCTAAGATCTCTCTAGAGTCTACGCCTGAGATAAATTGGTATGTGCGTCGAGATGATCAGGTGCAGCGCTTTAAGGCTACGGGGCATAACCCCGACTACCTCTCTAGTGCTGCCTTTGATACGGATCGGATAACCTTCTACACGGAGGGCTCGATCAACCCTTTCTTTCGCAATAGTGACACCATCATCTTGGTGACCCCTTCGCCCTATATCAAGCACTACCTCAAGAAGGTGAAGCGTAGTAGCATGCGTGGCAAGCTGGTCATCAATGCGGTCAAGGGAATCGTGCCTGACGAAAACCTTTTGGTCTCAGAGTTCCTTATCCAGGAGTTCTCCTTGCCGAAAGAGCAGATCGGCGTGGTGAGTGGCCCCTGTCACGCTGAGGAGGTGGCGCAGGAGCGTCGTAGTTACTTGACCACAGGGTCTTACAGCGATGAGCTGGCGCATCTGATGGCTGATACGCTCTCGTGTGACTACATTACCTGCACCACGTCGGACGATGTGGTCGGCATCGAGTTTGCCTCGGTACTAAAGAACATCTACGCCATCGCTGCGGGTATCTGCAACGGACTCAACTACGGAGACAACTTCCAGAGCGTCCTCATCAGCAATGCGATTGCTGAGATGAATAGCTTTGTCAATACGGTGCACCTGCTCAACCATCGTGTCATCACCAACTCGGTCTATCTAGGCGATCTGCTCGTGACTGCTTACTCCAACTATAGTCGCAACCGAACATTCGGCACGATGATCGGCAAGGGATACAGTGTCAAGGCCGCGCAGGTAGAGATGGAGATGGTGGCGGAGGGCTACTACGGTGCTAAGTGCGTGCGTGAACTTAACACGACACGCTACCGAGTCAATATGCCGATCATGGATGCTGTCTACGAGATACTCTATAATAAGCAGTCGGCCAAGGAAACCATCGAGCGACTTTCGCTCAAGTTCCGCTAACGGACGAAACCTTTTAACCTAACACACGATACAACCATGAAGACAGCCGCATCGCTCATTCAGATCGATACAACACATGCGCAGGCTCATCTATCGGCAGAGACCATCCGACAGGCGGAGCAAGATGCGCTCGCAGCGATTCAGACGTTACACACAGGCTCGGGAGCTGGTAACGACTTCCTAGGCTGGCTCACACTCCCCGAGGAGACGCTCGAGCGTGACCTCTGCAAGCAGATACAGATGGTAGCCGATAGGCTTCGCCAGGAGTGCCTATATATAATATGTATAGGCATCGGGGGCAGTTACCTAGGTGGCAAGGCTGTCATGGAGGCACTCGGAGACCACTTCTCCACGCATCGTCAGCCAGAGCTAGGGCATCCGCAAGTACTCTTTGCAGGAAACAATATCAGCAGTGACTATCTGCACGATCTGATGGATCTGGTCGTGGACAAGCCTTTTGGTATTGTCAATATCTCTAAGAGTGGTACGACAACCGAGCCAGCTATCGCCTTCCGCATGCTGAGTCAGTACTTAGTGGCTCGTGATGGTCAGGAGGTGGCTAAGCGACGTATCGTTGCCATTACCGACAAGAAGCGAGGCGCTCTGCGTCGCCTAGCAGACGAGCAGGGATACGACACCTTCGTCATACCAGATAACGTAGGCGGTCGCTTCTCCGTGCTGACTCCTGTGGGGCTGTTGCCGATTGCTTTGGCAGGCTTTGACATTGAGGCTTTGCTCCAGGGTGCCAGCGACACGGCGCTCATGTATAGTAGTACGGAGCATCCGTTAGAGACCCCAGCCGTGCAGTATGCCGTGACAAGACAAGCCGCCTATCGGGAGCGAGCTGTGAGCGAAGTGCTAGTCGCCTTCGAGCCACGGCTGAGTGCCATGGGGCAGTGGTGGATGCAGCTCTTTGGCGAGAGCGAAGGCAAGGAAGGCAAGGGACTACTCCCGCTCTCTCTGACCTACACGACCGATCTGCACTCGATGGGGCAGTGGATACAGCAAGGTCCCCACAACATCCTCGAGACGATGATCGTCGTCGACACGCCGAGAGACACGATCACCATCCCAACAGATGAGCAAAACCTAGACGATCTCAACTACCTAGCGGGCGAGACGATGCACCATGTCAATGAGCAGGCGCATCTAGGCACGCTCTTAGCGCACGAAGATGGCGGTGTGCCAGTCTTGCAGTTGCAGTTACCTCAGATTGACGCTAGGACGATTGGCGCCTTCATCTATACGATGGAGTATGCGGTCGCCATCAGTGGCTATATGATGGGGATCAACCCCTTTGACCAGCCAGGCGTGGAGGACTACAAGCGCAATATGTTTGCCCTCCTCGCTAAGCCAGGCTTCGAGAGCGAGACGAAAGCGATGCGCCAGCGCCTCAACAAATGAACTTACGACAGATTACAACAATGACAGATACGATACAAACAACCCACAAGAAGAGCTACCACGAGGTCATCCCTCTCCCTGAGTATGGACATCATATCCAGCACATGGTAGACCACTGCTTGACCATTGAGGACCGCGACGAGCGGACTCGGTGCGCTCACGCTATTGTCAAGGCGATGGCGATCATCCAGCCCGAGCAGGCTAAGAAGTCGGAGGATCACAAAGTCCTCTGGGATCACCTAGCCGTCATGGCGCACTTCGCGCTAGACATTGACTACCCCGTAGAGCCCATTCACGAGGAGGCGCTCCGTGGTGCGCCCGAGCCTTTGTCCTATCCTGAGGACGACATCATCTATCGCCACTATGGGCACCTCATTCAGGAGCTGATCAAGAAAGCGTGCGAGATGCCCGAAGGCGACGAGCGCGAGGCTTTGGCACTCTCCATTGCCAACCGTATGAAGCAAGCTTATATCTTGTGGAATAAGCGTGCCGTCGATGACTACACCATCTTTAAGGACCTTTACGAACTCTCTGGCGGTAAGCTCGTGCTGACCGAAGAGGAGCACCAGCTAGACGCTACCACACGGCACACACCTCAGGGACGGGGAGGCAACCGTTCTAGACGACAGTACAGGCGTCCAGCACGAGGAGGCAACAACTCCAGAGGAGGAAGTCGCCGTGGCGGTCGTCCCAACCGTTCTAGACGTTAGCAGATACAGATAAACATCTCACTTCTTACTCTTACGACACTAGCTTATGGCATCTTACATCATCGAGGGAGGTCACAGACTCCAAGGCGAAGTAACCATACAAGGAGCTAAAAACGAAGCGCTCCAAGTTATCGCCGCCACCTTACTAACCAGCGAAGAGGTCATCCTAGAGAATGTACCAGACATCCTCGATGTCAACAACCTCATCAAACTCGTAGAGCTCCTCGGTGTCGAGGTGACACGACTCAGCCACGACAGCTATCGCTTCAGAGCTCAGGAGATAGATCTAGACTTCGTCGACTCTCCGCAGTTCCTCCATGAGAGCAAGATATTGCGAGGCTCCGTGCTTCTCGTTGGTCCTCTCGTCGGTCGTTGTAGACACGCCGTCTTTCCCAAGCCCGGCGGTGATCAGATAGGACGTCGTCGACTAGACACCCACCTGATCGGCATTGCCACCCTGGGGGCGGAGTGCGAGTATGATCAGGAGCGTAGAGCCTTTCGCATAGAGGTACCACACCTGCGGGGAGCTTATATGCACCTCGAGGAGGCATCCGTGACAGGTACCGCCAATGTGATCATGTCGGCAGTCCTAGCAGAGGGCAAGACGACTATATATAACGCTGCCTGCGAACCGTACATACAGCAGCTCTGTCGTATGCTCGTCTCTATGGGAGCCCGCATATCAGGCATCGGCTCTAATCTGCTCACCATCGAGGGTGTCGAGCGACTACACGGCACGACGCATCGTATCCTGCCCGATATGATCGAGGTGGGCAGCTTCATCGGTATCGCAGCCATGACGCAGAGCGAGCTAACGCTCAAGAACGTCGGTCTGCCCGACCTAGGACTCATCCCGCAGATGTTTCGCAAACTCGGCATCGAGATCATAGAGCGAGGCGATGACCTCATCATACCCGCCAGAGAGAGCTACGAGATAGAGACCTTTATGGATGGCTCTATCCTCACCATTGCCGATGCTCCGTGGCCAGGACTGACACCAGACTTGCTGAGCGTCTTCCTCGTTGTAGCGACACAGGCCAAGGGCACAGTCCTCATTCATCAGAAGATGTTTGAGAGCCGTCTCTTCTTTGTGGACAAGCTCATTGATATGGGCGCACAGATCATCCTTTGCGACCCACACCGCGCAGTGGTCGTCGGCAAAGACCACCAGACCCGTCTGCGTCCTGCCGTGATGGCTTCGCCAGATATACGCGCTGGTATCGCTCTCTTGATAGCGGCCATGAGCGCCGATGGCACCAGCGTGGTCAACAATGCTGAGCAGATCGATCGTGGCTACCAGCATCTACACGAGCGACTCAACGCTCTAGGCGCTCACATCGAGAGACGCGATGAGTAGCGCTACCACCTTTACCGTACCAGAGCTCACGCCCATTGGCCACTTAGGCAAGCCACACGGCGTGCGTGGTGAGCTGACCGCTTACCTGACCATCGAGCTAGAGACACTCTGCAGCGACCCTAGCTGCGAAGCCTTTTACCTCTTTGCCGAGATCGACGCTTTGCCCGTACCGTACCAGCTCCTGAGCTATCGCAGCAAGGGAGACAGCTACCTGCTCACCCTGGCGCATGTCGCTGATCGCTCCATCGCTGAGAAGATGACTGGATGGCGTCTCTTCGTCCCCACAGAGCTCCTGGCAGAGAGCGAGGTCGCTTATAGCTGGGATCACTTCATCGGCTTCCGAGTGGTCACCCCCGAGGGAGAACCTGTTGGAACGATCCTAGAGATCAATGACCAAACGGAAAACATCCTCCTCACCATCGAAAGCTCCGACGGCACCCAGCGCTTGATTCCCATCCACGAGGAACTCGTTGAGACGATAGATCCTGAGAGCAAAACCATCCAGCTCCACATACCCCAAGGGCTACTAGACCTGTAAGCTCACACCTTTCTCACAAGTAGACTACACACTATGCGACGCATCGCACTCTTTGGCTCGACAGGCAGTATCGGCACCCAGGCACTGGAGGTCATCTCCTTTCACCCCGAGCTACTCACCGTCTATGCCCTCACCACTCATCGCAACGTGCCTCTCCTCGTAGAGCAGGCGGAGAAATACCATCCGGCCGTCGTGGTCGTAGCTGACGAAAAAGCTGCCACAGAGCACACTGCACTCCTCAAAAGGCTAACCTGCACCGTGCTCGTTGGCGCTGAGGGGCTCTGCGAACTGGCGCAGCATAGCGATTACGACGTCATGCTCTCCGCCCTCGTCGGCTTTGCGGGCTTGCGCCCCACACTCCTCGCTATCGAGAGCGGGCATGAGATTGCTTTGGCCAATAAGGAGACCCTCGTAGTGGCCGGTCAACTCATCATGAGCTCTGCACGGGAGCACGGTGTGCGCATCCTCCCTGTGGACTCCGAGCACTCAGCCATCTACCAATGCTTGATGGGCGAAGGGACCCCTCTGGAGCGTATTTGGCTCACGGCAAGTGGAGGACCCTTCTGGCAAATGCCTCTCGACGAGCTAAGCCAGGTCACCGTAGCTGATGCGCTACATCACCCACGCTGGTCGATGGGTGCTAAGGTGACGATCGACTCGGCGACGATGATGAACAAAGGCTTTGAGATGATGGAGGCGTGCCACCTCTTTGCCGTCTCAGCAGATCAGATCTCTATCTTGATACACCCCGAGAGCGTCGTACACTCGATGGTGCAGTTTGCCGATGGCTCGGTCAAGGCGCAGCTAGCCGTCCCCGACATGCGTCTCCCGATCAGTCTAGCACTCCATGGAGGTGTGCGTGAGCCGCTACCCATAGCGCGTCAGCCGTTTGTCGGCACCACGCTTCACTTTGAGGAGCCAGACGCAGCCCACTTCCCCTGCTTGGGTCTCGCCTTCGAAGCCTTCAGACAGGGCGGCAATATCCCCTGCTTGCTCAATGCTGCCAACGAGGTCGCTGTGCGCGCCTTCCTCGATGAGCGGATTGGCTTCACCGAGATAGCGCGACTCATCGAGCCAATTATGACGGCCGTCCCCTATGATGCCAACCCGACGCTCGACGCTCTGCTGCACTACCACGACGTGGCAACCGCTTTAGCCACTGAGCAGCTCCCCCGATAGCCCCCTCGTCAAACGAACATCTGTGAGTCCTCGTAGTCCTGCTACGGGGACTTTTTGTTGACTTAGGGCGAGAAGATATTGGTTCCAACAGGGTGAAACTAAAGTTTCACCCCCCTTGGCACAAAAGTTTCTCCTAGGTGAAACTGTAGTTTCTCCGGTATGAAACTCTAGTTTCTTCTGTATGAAACTAGAGTTTCTTCCGTAGGAAACTAAAATCTCTTGCGGAGAACGGTTGACCAAGAGTGCTATTTATGCTACCTTTGTCTAAGTAAAAAGAGAGATAAACCGATGAAACAGATATTACAGCGCCTTCTCTTGCTCTCTGTGAGCTTACTCCTAGTCACGACAACGCTCATGGCACAGGCCCCTCTGCGGCATGTGGTCAAGAAGTTGGAGACGGTCTACTCAATCTCCAAGCGCTACGGAGTCTCCGAAGAGGAGATCTACCGGCTTAACGAAGGCAGTCAGTGGGGCATCCGTGAGGGGCAGACGCTCCTGATCCCCCAGCGCAAGCCTGACACGATCTATGTTGAGGCGCCTGTGGTCACGCCAGCAGAGCCTGGCATTCACGTGGTGCAATCTGGCGAGACGCTCTTCGGCATTAGCCGTAAGTACGGCTTGACAATGGGCCAGATCCTCGAGCTCAATCCGCAGAAGCAGAATACGCAGATCGCAGTAGGGGAGCGACTCGTCGTGGCCTCTGGGGCTAAGCTTAAGCAGGAGCCCAGCCCGCTAAGCGGTAAGCAGATAGAGCAGGTCCGAGTGGCTCTGATACTACCCCTACGAGAGAGTGGCCAGCCTAGTCGCTATCTACACTTTTACGAGGGGGCGCTCCTCGCTATCGAGCGGTTGCAGCGCCAGGGCGTAAACATTGATCTGCAAGTCGATGCAGCTGTCAATCGCTCAGCCCTGGAGCAACTCCTCAAGACCAAAGAGGGTCAGCAGTACGACCTAATCATCGGCGGAGACTCGGAGCAGAGCGTGGAGCTACTGGCTCAGCACGCTAAGGCTCAGCAGGCGGTCTATCTATCGCCTTTCGTATGGCAGAGTGGCAAGGGGCAGTTGTACGACCACTTCTTCCAGCTCAATCCTGCACAGTATCGTGTCACGGAGCGATTGCAGCAAGCCTTTGCTCGTCGCTATGCGAGGTACGAAGTGCTACTCGTGCGCTGTGGCGAGGGTGATCAGGCGGACAAGTTTAAGGCGATCGAGAGTGCCTGTCGTGAGGCTGGCATCTCCACGCAGAGCCGCTCTCTGCGAGAGATAACCATCGGACAGTGGCCTCGTCAGAGCGGTAAGAAGTGCGTGGTCCTACTCAACTCTAGCAAGAAGGCGGACCTTGTGGCTGTACTAAACGCAATGCGTGATGCGCAGCTCTCGACGAGTGACTATCAGCTCTTCGGATATCCGCAGTGGCAGACCTATGGCAGGGAGATAGATGAGCGCCTGCGAGAGGTGCAAGCCACGATCTTCTCCACCTTTTACTGGGACAAGGATCTTCCCGAGAGCCAGCGCGTCCGAGAGGCGTACAAGCATTGGTACGGACGTGATATAGAGGAGGGCTACCCGAGCTATGCGCTACTGGGATATGACGTGGTGCGCTACTTTATAGCAGCTCTATCGTCCTATGGTCGGGGCTTCCAGCAGTTCCAGCATCAGCTACCAAAGGATGGTTTGCAGTCGGGCTTCCTCTTTGCACCAGCCATTACAGGGCGTAGCTCTGGGAGAGGGGGGTACACGAACTTGAACCTCTTCTTCATCACTTATAGTCCACGAGGGGAGCAGCGTCAGCAGATCCCCCTAGCAGAGTAAGTAAGCACTATGCTAAGTCCTATGAAATGGTGGAGCGGACTGCTCCTCTTGCTCCTCGGCTCAGTCATACCACTGCAGGCTCAGCGCTCGCAGCTGAAGCCTCTGGAGGTGCGTATAGGCGGTGGAGGAGGCGTGAGTGGCTCGATGCTAGACCTAGTGCCTCGTGTGGAGATGCTACCTCACCTAGGGGCTATGGGTTATGTAGCGGTGCTACTGACCAATCAGAACTATACGGGCATGACGATGCGTCTCTCCTACGAGCAGCGTGGCTGGCGAGAGGAGTATACGAAGCCGATCGCCTACAACTTTGCGAGAGATATGGACTTCATAGACTTGACGCTGATGGCGCACCTTTACTATCCCTTTGGCAGGTTCCAACTGGGGCTAGAGGTGGGACCAAACGTGGGCTACATCATACGAGACGTGAGCAGCCCCACGCCGAGCGAGGAGACGCGAGCTGTCGTGAAGAGACGGCATGTCTATCCACTCTTTAGCAAGTTCTCGTGGGGTCTCAAAGGCGGACCCGTCTTGAGCCTAGACATAGCGCAGAAGCATAGGATCACGCTGAGCGGACATTTCTACTATGGTCTGAGCGACCTCTTTGCTACGACGGTGCGCGACGACTATGGCCGTGCGGGCGAGCTGGGCGTCACGGTAGGGCTGGGCTATTACTTTAGAGTGCTCTGATGCTGGTCTTACTGCTCCTCTTCACCTTAATCCTCTTTGTGCTAGCCTATCCGCTGCTACCGATCACGTTGGTCGGTATTGTAGCTTTCGGCGGGGGAGCGCTCCTGTCCACATGGACCTACCTGTGGGGCTACCGATGGCTGTACCATCGGCCGGCTCCGCAGGAACCTAGCGAACTGCTAGCCCTCCCATTCGAACCGCTGAAGGAATATTTGAAGGGGGTGAAGTTGACTCGCTTCCTCCTCTACGCAATCCTCGCAATAGGCATCTACTTGCTCCTCTCGTGGGGCAACGAAGCGCTTGTCTCCGTCTGGCCTGAGGGGTGGGGGGGTGCTTGGCTACGCAACTGGAGCAAGGCATCTCAGGAGGCGCAAGCTACGCTCATAGAGGGTGCGAACTTATGGGTGCTCTTTCTCACCGTAGGGGTGCTGACACCAATTGCCGAGGAGCTCTTCTTTCGGGGGGCGCTCATGGGGTGGATGATGCTGAGGCGCTTTCCCCGATGGACCGTCATCCTCCTGCCCGCACTACTTTTTTCCGTGATGCACCTCAACCCTATGGGGATGCTGCAGATCTTCTTCCTGGCACTCTTACTGGGCTACTTGCGCTGGGCTAGTGGCTCTCTCTGGCCATCTGTGGGACTACATATTTGCAATAACATTTTAGTCTTGGGTATCTATGGCTTCTAATGACAGCTTTCTCTCGCAGGTCGTCAGTCGAATGCGCTCTAGTGAGGTCCCGCTGAGGAATCAATTGGTCGTAGTGCCGACGAAGCGTGCAGCGACCTTCCTACAGCGTGAGCTAGTGTCACAGCTACAGGATAAGCCTGCGACGATTTTGCCTCGTATCGTCACCATCGATGAGTGGATCACAGAGATGTCTGGGCGGGTCATCCTAGACAATACGGCTCTCATCTCGATACTCTATGAGGTCTATGCGACCTATCTAGCCAATCAGAAGCTGGGGCAGGTGGAGACAGATCAGATGCTCTCCCTGAGCCAGACGGAGCGCATGCTGCGAGACTTTCAGGATATGGATCTAGCCTTGGCAGATGTGGAGATGCTCTTGATCAACCTAGAGAATCTAGATGACCTAGACAGCTACACCTATCTAGACGAAGAGGAGCGAGAGGCTATCAAAGAGTTTTGGCGCGGACTCTCAGACCAGGACTTGGATAGTCCACAGGGAGGGTATCGCCACTTTGCCACGGTATGGCGAGACATTTACCAGCTATTTAATGTGCGTTTAGCCGATCTTAAGGTCGCTTACCGAGCAGGCGCTTATAGGATTGTGGCGGAGGATACCTTTACAAGTGATGATCTGCTCAGAGCGCTACGGCGTTACAGCGGTTCGGCAGTTAGTCTCGTCAACTTCGTCGGGCTGTACAACCTGACACCCGCAGAGCGGGCAATCGTCAAGAAGCTCCAAAGCGCTGATGCCGATGCGCTACAGGTGCAGCTCTACTGGCAGAGGGTCTCGATAGACGCTCATGGGGACTTTAATGAGCATCTCTACAATACGATAGATCAAAACGCCAAGCTCCTCGGAGGAGTCGTTCTAGACGAAGACTTCACCCGTAAGTATGCGCCAGAGGTGCACCTACTCTCGCTCAACTCAACCATTCAACAGCCACAAGTGGTCAACGATCTCATCGCTGAAATCACTCAGGAAGATGACACAGCGCTCGAGGAGCTACGCATAGCTATCGTGCTCAACGATGAGAAGACGCTCATCCCGCTGATGAACTCGCTCAAGCAGCCTGCCTGCACCTCGCTCAACGTGACGATGGGCTATCCTCTCCAGTACACCTCTGTGGCGACGTGGATACGCCGATACCTTAATATATATGGTCTCGTATCCTCGTCGGAGACAAGGGTGGAGCGTGTCAAGCTCACCTGTTCGCGCTTGAAGCTTTGGCTGACAGCCCCCTTGACACGAAAGCTCTTTGGCGACCTTACGACTGCGCTGATGGATCGGATCGCTCTGCACCACTACGCCATCACAGCGTCAGAGCTTCGCACGATCATAGAGGAGGTTGCCGGAGATGCAGATGAAGCGGTGCGACAGCGTCTACTAGATCTGCTCACGCCCAGTCTCACGGGGGTAGGACTACTCGATCGTATAGGTCAGCTGCTAGAGCTGCTCAAAGGGTTGACACCAGCGACAGACGAAGAGACAGAGGATGACGAGTCGATAGATCAAGTAATCCTATCGGAAGCTCTAGACCAAATCGTCCGCTATGTCACGCAGGTGTCTAATCTGCTACAGCCGAACGAGGGCATGCATCATTTACTAAACGCCCCGAAGCCTGTTGCTTATCTCTTGGAGCAACTGATGGCTGTGGGGAGTATCCCCTTTGAGGGAGCTCCGCTGGAGGGCTTGCAGGTGATGGGCTTCTTGGAGACACGTACGCTCACCTTTGACTATGTGATCATGCTCAACGTGCAGGAAGGCGACCTGCCTAAGTCAAGCCATATCACGACGCTCATCCCCGATATGCTACGGAGCGCCTTCGGTATGACCACTTACCGTACGGAGGACGATACCAATGCCTACCACTTCTACCGCCTCATACAGGGGGCTAAGCGGGTTTATCTACTCCAGGACACACGTCCTAAGAGTATCTCCTCGATGGAGCCTTCGCGCTATGTGGATCAGATACGCTACCTGACGAACTTGTCGCTAGATGAGTCCACTTATGCTGACTCGCTAGATGCTAGGAATGAGCAGGAGCACACTGTCGCTGACAATGACGAGGAGGTGCATTGCTACATGACGCAGATAGCTTCGGGCGATAAGACCTTCTCTCCCTCCGACTTGATCACCTACTACAATTGCGCTTACCAGTTTTACCTCAAGAAGATAAAAGGTATCGGCGAGCCACGCCAAGAGCCGGGTGTCGTGACGCAGATCGAGCTTGGCTCCATGGTGCACGCTTATCTGGAGTGGTTTTACAAAGGGTTGAAAAAGACGAGCGAAGTCTCAGACCTAGAGCACACGGTGAGCCGCGCCAAGCTACAAGAGCTCTATAAAAAGATCGTCTCTGACAAGAGTGCCCCCGACGAAATCCTCCTAACAGACCTAGAGCGGTACATTAGCAAGGCTATAGAGATAGACAAGCGCTTGCTCCAAGCTGGTCATTCGCTCCAACTGCTGGCTAGCGAGACGAAGATGACAAACCTCCTCTTCGAGTGGACGGATGATAATGGTCAGAATCATACGATACACCTCACGGGTCAACCCGACCGAGTGGATATAATCGATGGAAAAGACTATCGCATCGTGGACTACAAGACAGGAGCTATCAAAAAGCCTAAGACAGTGGAGAGGCTAGAAACAGGAACTCTTGATGGTTGGCGTGATATGGCGAGCAACTGTAAGCTGGGAGGCTACATACTACAGTCCTGTCTCTATGCGATGCTCTATGCGCAGCAAGCGGAGGAGGGGATTAGCGAGATACAGCCTACACTCTATTCGCTAGCGCCCGCTATCCCAGCAGATGAAGGGGCGATAAGCTTTGCGGAAACTGTAGCTCTGGACGAACTCAAAGAGCTTGTCATACACTACCTAAACAAACTGGTAGCCTTGAAGTTTGACCAAACGAAAGTACTGGACGTCTGTAAGTACTGCGACTACAAGACAATCTGTGGACGCAAGTAGCTAGCTGGTCCCTTGAATACATGATATATAGTAGCACGCCATATGAAGACTAGAAGCCTGATCCTATCACTCCTCATACTCATAAGCTCTGCCGTGACACTCTCGGCGCAGAGCGTCTCAGCTAGTCCATCAGCTAGTCCGGGCAAGCTGAGCCAGCCCTACACGCCCACAGGGCAGCAGGTGCGACTCTTGGCTTATCATCCAGCTTCGGGAGAGGGGAGCGGTGCGGTCTCTTTGACCTTTCCCATAGCTGCGGGAGAGAAGCTCTACAGCTACACCACATCAATACAGGAGGCGCAGCCTGTGGCTACGGCTCAGTACGCAGGGACGACCGTCACCGTGCCAAATGCTCAGCTGGAGTGCGGTTACTTCACCGCTCAGCCTAGTCAGATCATGATGACACGAGTCTACTATTGGATCTTTGATTACAGCCGTGTCTCTCTACGAGACCTCGCTCTGACCGCAGACTATGACGCTGCGGAGCCTTGCCAGCAGGTGACACTCACCCTCTCTCGACCGCTACCGCCCATATCCTACCGCACGCTACAAGGCGCCTCCATGCAGGCGGATCGTGGGCTAGTCGTGCGCTACCAAGACCTCGTCTACAAAGAGGAGACACATGCCTTCACCGCAGAGCAAAAGGAGGAGCTACTCCCCGAGACCAATGGTGGGGCGTGGCACTTGATAGCTCCGCTGAGCGACACCTCTTTTGCCATCATTGGGGACCGCTTTACCAAAGGTGTGACAGAGCAGTACGGCTTGCCCATAGAGAGCCCCGTGCTACAAGCTCATCGTGTCGAGCTACACGCTCGCTATCGGCTGGTCAGCTCTGGTCAGTCGCAGGCTGCCGACTCGACCGCAAGCAATGCGGGGCAGCTCCCCTCTAGTCTCTCCGCTCCCGCTACAGTGGAGATAGACTTGGTCGCTAATGAGCCAGCGGCAGTGCTTTACCAAATCATCATTGCCGAGGGAGCTACCATCTCTAAGGACGCTCCTGTCGTAATGCAGTTTAACGGACGACAAGCTCAATACACCTTTGACAAGATGGGTACCTACACACTCTACGGCACGGCGAGCGATCGCACGGCCAGTTGCACAGCCACCTCTCAGCCAGTCGTGGTGACGGTGCAAAGCTCTAGACTTGAGGTGCCCAACGTCTTTACCCCCTTTAGCAGTCCTGGCGTCAATGACCTCTTTCAGGTGGTTCATCAGTCGCTCATATCCTTCGAAGCTCGCATTTATGACGCTTGGGGTGGACTCATATACAGCTGGAGCGACCCCAATGGTGGCTGGGACGGCACTTACCGAGGCAAACCTGTGCCGAGCGGGGTCTACTACTATGTCATCACGGCCGAAGGAGCTGATGGCGTGCAGTACCACAAGAGTGGGGACGTCAACATACTGGAGAGCGACTATTCGCAGCAACCCAACTTCAACTAATACGAGGAGGTCTTAGCGATGAAAGACTTTTACCATACCATCCAGTCGCCAGCCATTGCCGAGCAAAACATACAGCGTAGTCGCTTCATCGGCTACTGCTATCCAGTCTCTAGTGCCGAAGAAGCTTTGGAGCGTATCTCGGAGCTTCGCAAGGAGCATTACAGTGCGACGCATGTCTGCTGGGCTTACTCGATCTATGGAGACGAAGCGTACGAGACTCGCTCTAACGATGATGGCGAGCCCTCAGGCACTGCGGGTAAGCCTATCCTAGGACGCTTGATCTCTCGCGACCTAACCAACGTCGCTGTGGCTGTCGTCCGCTACTTCGGCGGGGTCAAGCTCGGCACCAGTGGTCTGATCGATGCTTACCGCTCTACGACTGAGCTGGTTCTAGACAAGGCAACAGTCCGAGAGGTCATCCTATATAGTGGCGTGACGCTCAGCTTTCAGATGGATCTGATGGGACCTGTCATGCTCTTGGTCAAGAACCACGGCGCCGAGATTGTCGCTCAGGACTACACCTCCCAGTACCACCTCACGGTACAGCTACGGCAAGGCGATATGCCTTCGTTTGTTGCTGCCGCAGGGGAGATCTACGGAGTCACACTCCAAGAATAGGGTAAAACTGAATAAGCCCATACTCTCGTAAAGACCTTGTAGACAACCTTTTCTCTAGTTTATATTTAGGAGGTAATGCTTGATTCCATTAGTTTTTCGTAAGTTTGCATCGTAAATATCTCTTGCCAGTCAAGAGTATAGTCTAACTACAATGGCTCAACTAACGGTCGTACCGACCCCTATAGGTAATCTGGGAGACATCACCCTGCGTGGATTAGAAGCTCTGCGTGAGGCTGATCTGATCCTTGCCGAGGACACTCGCACCTCCTCCGTATTGCTGCGGCACTACGAGATAGCGAAGCCTATGGAGAGCCACCATAAGTTCAACGAATACAAGACCTCCGAGCGCTTAGCGCAGCGCATTGCCGAGGGTACCTCCGTGGCACTCATTAGCGATGCTGGTACGCCGGGGATCAACGACCCAGGCGCTATGCTCATACGAGCTTGCATCGACGCTGGCGTGACGGTCACCTGCCTGCCTGGAGCTACCGCCTTCGTCCCAGCCTTAGTAGCTAGTGGACTAGACACGTCACGCTTTTGCTACGAGGGCTTTCTCCCAGTCAAGAAGGGGCGGCAGACACTCCTCACGGCACTAGCCACCGAGACACGCACCATCATCATCTATGAGTCGCCATACCGGGTATGTCGCACGCTCGCTAACCTGATCACATACTTCGGCGCAGAGCGGCAAGCAGCCACTTGCCGTGAGCTATCTAAGCTACACGAAGAGGTACGGCGAGGTACGCTCCAGGAGCTGAGCGACCACTTTGCCGAGACAGCTCCTCGCGGGGAGTTTGTCATCATCGTAGCTGGTGCCACACCCATCAAGGCCTCTAAAAACAACAATAGACACATAACAGAAGATACAACTATACAATTATGAAACAGTCACTATCTCTCACTTTATCAGCATTGGTACTCTCACTACTGATGCTCACGGCTTGTAACAAGAACAGCCAAGAAGACCAAGAGCGCCAAAACGAGCTCACCGAGCTTCAGTCCCTACGGACGCAGGTAGCTGAGCAGGACTCACTGATCAATATGGTGATCCAAAACTTCGCTCAGATACAGCAACTAGAGGGTATGATCTCGCTCAATGCCAATGACGAGCTACCACAATCTCAGCGCGCTAAGATCGAGGACAATCTGCGCCTGATCAATGAGAAGCTAGAGTCAAACCGTCAGACTATAGCGCTCCTAAACAAGAAGCTCGCTCAGTCTGGTAACAAAAACACCTCCCTACAGCGCACCATCGGCACGCTACAAGAGCAGCTCAACGCTAAGAACGCTGAGATCCTAGATCTCACTGAGGAGCTCAAGCGCAAGAACTACGCTATCGGTGTCCTCGACTCTATGGTCACAGACCTGCACAGCAATGTGGAGAATCTAAGCAAGACCTCTGCTGCCCAGCAAGCTGAGCTAGAGCGTCAGGATGCTGCGCTCAACACGGTCCGCTACTGTATCGGTACCTCTCGCGACCTCAAGGATATGAACATAATCCGCAATGGCGAGGTAGTCACCGAGGGTTACCAGTCAGACTACTTCACGCAGATAGACCTGCGTCGAGTTACCTCGATACCTGTCTATGCTAAGAAGGCTGAGCTCAAGACCAAGCACCCGAAGTCTAGCTACCGATTCGTCAAGGGCGAGGACAAGATGCTCACGCTTGAGATCACCAATCCTAAGGAGTTCTGGAGTCTCTCTAAGATATTAGTCGTACAGATCTACTAATCAGTCTCTCGACACACTACATTTAGCAAAAGGGGAGGTGCTTAAGACACCTCCCCTTTGAAGTTTTATAAGACAGATCTCTTGCCTGCAAAATCAATGAAGTACAAAGCACTACTCTTCGACCTCGATGACACGCTCTGGGCCACCTTCGACAATAATAAGGCGAGCCTACACAGACTCTACGATGAGGAAGGGTGGGGAGCCTATTACGCTACCTTTGAGGACTACTTCGCCGTCTACTTTCCCCATCAGGAGCAGCTCTGGGACGACTATCGCAAGGGGTATATCAGCAAGGAGCAGCTACTCCTAGACCGTCTGCGCTATCCACTCCGAGGGCAGGTCTCGTGGAGCGATCAGCAGGTCAGGGAGCTTAATCAGCGCTTCATCGGCTATGTGCAGCAACAGACGGGACTTATCCCACATGCCCTCGAAGTGCTCGCAGAGCTACATCGTAGCTACACGATCGTCATCGTGAGCAATGGATTTGAAGAGACGCAGTACGGCAAGATCAACGGCTCCGGCTTGGCTCCCTACATTGACAAGGTGGTCTTGGTTGACCATGTCGGAGTGCCTAAGCCTGCGCCTGCCTTCCTAGACTACGCTTTGAAAGCAGTAGGGTGTAGTCGTCAGGAAGCCCTTGTCATCGGGGACAGTTGGCCGAGCGACATCATCTGTGCGCTCAATAGTGGCATCGACTCCGTCTGGTACAACCTATGGCAAGTCCCGATGCCCGAGTATGATCAGCAGCACCACTCAGTCATTGAGATCAGAGATCTGCGGGAGCTACTGCCCCTGCTCATACCGAGTACCAATTCACGCCTATGATTACCACGGTAGAGGGGGTCGTGCTGCGTGTCATCCCGTACTCAGACCGCTCACTCATAGCTACGCTCTACACCGACCTGTGGGGGGCTGCAGCCTTCTCCGTGCCTATCGGTAGCAGGAGCAGAGCAACAACCAACCTCTTCCAACCGCTACGAGGCCTGCAGCTTACGACCCCTTCACCCGCCAGTCAGCCCGTCAAGCTCATTCGTCAAGTACAGCTCGTCCGTGGTGCACTCCCCTTAGCTCAGCGTCCAGCCGCTAGCGGTTACTTCCTCTACCTCGCACAGCTCCTCAGAGAGCTACTCGCCCAAGAGCCAGAGGATCTGCAGCTGTATAACATAGTAGTGCAAGCCCTAGACCAGTTAGACCGCATCGAGAGCCTTGAAGAGCTACAAGGCTTTGACCTAGCCCTGCTCGTATCCATACTGCGTGCCAAAGGGTACCTCCCCGAGGGGCTAGAGATGCGAAGCCTGGACTCAGAAAGCGACAAGACACATTGGCTAGACCTCGAGCAGTGGACGATACTCCCGCTCCGGACCGACTACTCAGTACCGCTTACGCCAGAGCTACAGAGCGCCTTGCCGAGACTCCTGCGATATGATCTAGAGCGCTTTGCACCGGATAGCTTCTCGGCCGCAGAGTACGAGACCCTGCGCAGACTACTGCTCCACTTTACCGAGCTCCACTCGCCCTCCTTCCGCATCAAGCACATCACGCCGCTCCCCTAAGCTGTGGGAGAGGGAGCGAGTTGCCCTTAACTTATCTCATATGCCTGTCCACTAGAGTCTCTACAAGCAAGCTAAGGCTTTTCAAACCAATAGTTATAGTAGGGCAAATTTCCTATTCCTCTTTATGGCTCAAACGAGACATACACTTAATGTCGTAGTCAAGCTCCTTGATACTCTCCAGATGCTCCATCTCTCGCTGGTGGGCATTGTATGCTTGTAGCTCTTTGGAAGCTTTTCGTACGGCCATCTCATGAGATATGGCTCCAGCGTGTTCTAGTATGTTTTTGTCATTCATCGTCAGCACGAGACGTAGCTTCTGTATCCAGTCTCGCATATACATCGGTTTTTCAGCCTGTGCTTGCGCCTCGGCATAGGCGAGGAATTGCTCTACGATAAGCTTCAGTTGCTTGATCTCTTGCTCATTGAGGTAGTTCTTACCTATTGTGATGTCTCTCTTTCTGACTTTACCCTCTAGCTCCGTAGAGGTGAGCCCCATCATAGGTAGTGCAGCATTGGATCGATAGTAGATTAGTTCGGCAGCTGTCTTACCACTGACAGCCCAAAGTAACTTGTTCTGCACCTCTTTGTAAAAAGCGATAGTCATCTCATCTGAGGGATTGTAATCTATGCTGGTTGCGTAGATATCCTTGATTTGCTGATAGAAGAGCCTTTCAGACAGACGTATCTCACGAATCCTGTCGAGTAGCTCTTTGAAGTAGTTGTATGCAGAGCCCCTCTTCAGTCGCTCATCATCGAGAGCAAAGCCCTTGGTTAGGTACTCTCTCAGCTGTTGAGTCGCCCAGATACGGAACTGCGTACCCTGTAGTGACTTCACTCGGTATCCTACCGATATGATGACGTCAAGATTGTAGTAGTCAATCTGATATTCTTTTCCATCAGAAGCAGTTGTTGCAAATTTTGCAACAACTGAATTACTAGACAGCTCGCCCTCCTCAAAGATGTTTTTGATATGTCGAGAGATGGTAGACTTATTTCGTCCGAAGAGGGTAGCCATCTGGTCTAGAGACAGCCATACAGTGTCTTGATTAAATTGTACATCAACCTTTATCTTGCCATCTATCGACTGATAGATGAGCATTTGATCTGCTTTGCTTTTGCTCATAGCTCTTGCTGGGTCATAGTTGCATTCATGTGCCACTGCTGGAAGAAGGCTTGTAGCCTCAAAACCTCCTGCACAAAGCTACGCAAATCAGCCCACATATCCGCCACGCCCACGCTCATCTTAGTTTTGAGAAATCCGTGCGTCGCCAAGGCGGAGTATTCGTTGGCGCTTCTTGTATCGTGCTGATTCCTTAGCATATACGAGTTCCAAAAGTAGTTCTCCTTTTGGAACTTTTTAGTTCCAAGGGAGGAACTCTTTAGTTCCAAGGGAGGAACTCTTTAGTTCCAACGCTGGAACTTTTCAGTTCCAAGGGAGGAACTCTTCGGTTCCAACGCTGGGAAGTTTTTGGAAAGTTGTAGGACTGATTCGTCGCACGGCTGGTTGCGAGGTGCTTTGACCTCAAAGTGGTACCTTTGCACTGTAATAACTGACAAGCTATGATACACAGCAAAGATGAACGGCTGGAGGCTTTCTCCCGTCTACTGGATGTCCTCGACAATCTGCGTACCCACTGCCCCTGGGATCGCAAGCAGACGAATGAGTCGCTACGGGCTAACACGATCGAGGAGGTCTACGAGCTGAGCGATGCACTACAGCAAGGTGATACGAATGCGGTGTGCAAGGAGCTGGGCGATGTGCTCCTGCATGTCCTCTTCTATGCTCGCATAGGAGATGAGCAGGGGGACTTTGACATTGTGGATGTGTGCAACAAGCTGTGCAACAAGCTCATCTTTCGCCACCCGCATATCTATGCGACTGAGCAGGTCGAGGATGCGGGTCAGGTGGTGCAGCTATGGGAGCAGGTGAAGCAAAAGGAGAAGGACGGCAATAAGTCGGTCCTCTCGGGCGTACCGTCGGCTTTGCCAGCACTGATCAAGGCGTACCGCATACAGGACAAGGCGCGTGCCGTCGGCTTCGACTGGCAGGAGCGTGAGGAGGTCTGGGCGAAGGTGCGCGAAGAGCTTCAGGAGGTTGAGCAGGAGATGACTGCGGGGAGTGCCGATGATCTAGAAGCTGAGGTAGGGGACTTGCTCTTTAGCATTGTCAATGCGGCTCGCCTCTACGGGGTCAACCCAGACAATGCATTGGAGCGCACGAATCGTAAGTTTATCGAGCGCTTTGAGTACATTGAGCGGACTGCTAAGGAGCATGGCAAAAGCATCACAGACCTCTCGCTCGAGGAGATGGAGACGCTATGGCAGGAAGCAAAGAAGGGTATCAACCAATAGTCCTGACTTCGCTATGATCGCATGTAGTCTCTCTAAGCAAACTTGCCCGCATTGCCACAATAGCAGCTACACCGAGCTGTGGGAGTGTGAGGATCATCTGGTCTCGCATGAGCGGTATGCGATAGGGCGCTGCAACCAGTGCGGACTGCTACAGACCTTGACGCCGCCTCCTGCAGAGGAGCTAGGACACTACTACGACAGCTCTGACTATCTGAGCCATCAGACTGAGGGGCGGGGCGATATGGGCCGCATCTATCGTGCAGTAAAGCGTTACCGCATAGGACGGCGTGTACGGGCCGCTCGCAAGCTCTGTGCGACAGCTCCGCAGATGATGCTGGAGGTCGGAGCGGGTGTCGGAGCTTTTGCCAATGCTATGCAGGAGCGAGGGTGCAAGGCTTATGTCGTGGAGCAGAGCAAAGCGGCACGAGAGCTGTGCGCTCAGAAGATTCCCAGCGAGCAACTCTTCGCTACGACACAAGAGCTTGTGGCGCACACCGATCTATCTGGTCAGCTAGACCTGATCTGTCTGTGGCATAGTTTGGAGCATTTGCCAGATTTGGCCGATCAGCTGGAGATTTACGATAAACTTCTCAAGCCTGGGGGAACGCTTTGCATCGCTGTGCCTAATGCACAGAGCTTTGACGCTAGCTACTACCGAGAGCTATGGGCCGCCTACGATGTGCCGCGGCATCTGTGGCACTTTACACCACACTCGATGCGGCAGACGGTGGAGGCGCACCACTTTTCCCTAAAGAAGATTCGTCCGCAGCGACTAGATGTCTACTACATTGCACTGCTGAGCGAAAGCTACAAGCAGGGTGGGCGCACGAACTGGGTCACTTGGCTCAAAGCTTTTGGCGTGGGCTTCTCTTACCACATACGCTCTCTCTTTACGCCGATGAGAGCGAGCGCACTGCTCTACCACTTCGTCCGTCAAGAGTAATGAAGGCGCGACAGCTACTGGGGGCGATCCTACTACTGCTAGCCCCGATCTCCGTACTCTGCGCTAGCAACGTTGCGGAGCTGGGCGTGGACTCGGTGCACCTAAGCGTAGGAGTAGACGCAGTGACTTTCTTTCGCAATAATGAGTACCACTCTGACTACCAGCTCGGCTATACGCTCCCTGGGTGGCAGCTGAGCCCCACGGTGGCGCTGGAGCATCGCAAGGTGCGTCTCGTCGGTGGCGTTTACAGCCTCACTTTACTAGGAGCACAGCGCTATCCACGAGGTGGTTGGTACGACCACTTGCCACACTGGGGAGCCAAGCCTGAGGAGCAGGGGAGTGGCGTGCATCTGCGTCCTATCCTCTCCTTACAATACAGACCGAACGACCATATCAACGTCTCGATGGGGACGCTCCTCGGAGCTAAGACGATAGCGCTACAAGGTGTCGCCTCGTCTACCGCCGATCAAGGCGGGTCGCTCTCGCTCGTCTCTCCACTCTACGACCCTGAGTACAGCTTCACACGGGATCCTGCGCAGGGTGCGATGATCCAGCTAAGCTATCCACGCTTTGACCTAGAGGCGCTTGTGGATTGGCAAGGGTTTATCTTCCCTGGAGAGACTCATCAAGAGGCTTTTGCGGCACTGCTGGCGACTGCTTACAGGCTTTACGACAAGGAGCCTTGGTGCGTGCAGTTTACTTGTCAAGCCACGGCTCATCATCGGGCAGGCGAGATACAGCAAATGTCACCACCAGACACGCTACACACCTATCTGGCGGGAGCTGCTGGGGTGACCACACAATATAGATATGCCTCGCAGGGGACGGTCGAAGGTGCGTTGCACTTCTTGGGCTCCTCGCTACGTGACGGCAAGCCTGAGCCACCTCTTGGATATGGTCTCTATGGTCGCTTGGCTTGGCGACATAAGCTCCTTCGCCTAGCGGCTGATGCTACCTACGGACACAACTACTATGCGCCATACGGAGGACCGCTCCTTTCGTCAGCTCGTACAGCAGGCGACCAATGGCGACTGGGCATTTATCCAGCACTAGACGTGCCTCTCTCGGGCTTTGGAGACTTGCGCTTCGAGGGTGCCCTCTGGTGGAACCATCGCACCGCTACGCAGAGCCGTCTGAGCCATATGCTCTCCCTGACGCTCACCTTCCACTACGACAAAGTATTTCGCTAAAGGGGGGGGGGCTTAGCTTCTTTTAGCCGAGAAAGGGGAGTAGTGCTTCCTTTTTTAGATACAACCGTTTAGGCTGTCCGCTTTTGATCAAGTAGGCAGCCTTTGCTTTTGACTGTACGAGGCAGCTTTTACTTCTTAGTGCTCTGAGGAACGAATATCTCGTAGCTCCCGTCACTATAAAAAATGCGTATCTCGTGAACTTCACGCTCTGGAGCATCTGGCTGGTGAAGCATCTGACGTATCTGCTCAACCTCCTCTCTAGTAAATGGAAAGGGGGCAGCCTGACTCTGTGAAGTGTGCTCAGACGTGAGCTCCCGCTGTACAGGCTGTGCTGCCTGAAGAGACGCAGAGCTGCCTCCCTCATAATTGCCAAAGAGCGTCCCCTCTACAGAGGTTGTGGCGCCCTTCGCCTCTTCGCGCTTAGCGGCTCCCTTGCCAAAGAGTAGCCACTCATAGCTCCACGATGGATAGGCGGCGATGATATTATTCAGCGTCTCTATGGTGGGACGATTGCGCCCGTTGAGCATATGACTGATGACAGATGGCGTGATACCCGCCTCTGTCGCAAAAGCTGTAGCGTTTAGCTCCATAGACTCCATCATGTAGCGTACACGCTCTATAATTCCCTCTGATTCGATCAACATAGTCTCTCTCTTTATCACATATTCATTTGTAACACCAGGTGCTACAGCCAACAGAAATGTATTGTCATACAAATGTAGCAAATACAATTGAAATAACAAGCCATCCTGTGATAGAGAGGTGCTATTTGGAGTGGATTCACTAGATAGCGTACGGTTTTCCACTTATATCTCATCTGCACATATCGAAACCTATAAACTGGCCAATAGGCAGTTACAGCTGCTTTCTAGCAGAATAGAGTAGGGGAGAGCTGCTACCTATCAATACACAATCAGATATTAGTAGCCTACTGCTTATCAAGCCTACTATAAGTATCTCATAACTAATCAATAGGATGTAATTTTCAAGCGGTTATAATATCGTGAAACGCTAGATATTACAAGTAAATCTTCTATTGTTCAACTGTGATAGTTATAGGGGCTGTTGTGATACTAAGTTCTTATAAATACGATTGTGATATTATTGAGTTGTACTACACTTCGAAACTATTCATTTGTAGCTTTCTATTCTGGTCAATTGTGATTCTATTGTATCGTCTTTTGGCTTCTGTTTTTTGCTTTGTCAATGCCGACTCCTAGTAACTAGTCGAGATCAATGTCGAAAGCGTCACAAGAGACGATAAATTAGTAATAAGGATTGGGGGCTAGCAAAACGACGCCCTAACGAGAGGCTCTGATTTTACGCCGAAGCTTTAAGCTGAGCTCAGGGCTGACACATAAAAAATGAGCTGGTTTCAGATGCTCCCGAAGAATTTTCAAATAGCTCGGTGGATATTTCTGATTTCCTACCTAGGAAATGGGCAAATTCTTCGGACTTATTTTTTGATTCTTCGGACTTATGATTTGATTCTTCCGAAGTTTCATTTGATTCCTCCGAGGAATTTTTGATTTTCTAGGTAGCTATTGGGAGAATTTCTAGGTAGCTATTGGAGAAATCCTAGGTAGAAATTCAATTCTTCGGGAGGAAGGTGTAATCAGAAAGGTTCCGTAGCCACTCTGTAGCGATAGACGGACCGAGCATCCCTAGTTATCGTCATATGCTGCTCCTTCCTAGACGGCTGGTTATAATGCGTCAGTCCTGAAGCTTAACTAGCTTTTGTCTCCGGAGACTGTTGCAAAAGTCAACAGTCTCACAATCTTGCAAGCAAGATTGTCCTGACTTTGCAGAAAGGATGAAGCGCAAGGCGCTGAGGGTGAGGCCTGAAGGGAGCATACCTCCGTATGTGACCGAAGCCGAATCCCGAAAGCAACACTGCGATTCGCCTTTATGCAACAGTCTCCTCCGATGATTTCTAGCGGATTGCGACAGCATAGCAGGAGGGCTCAACCTTCTAAATTCAGCGATTGAGCCTCTTGGTTCTAATTCTAATACCAGCTTGCATATATAGGAGACGAACTAGGAGCCGCACCCTAGTCTCTAGGAGCGAAAATACTTGCTCGTCACGGGGAGCAGGCTTGGTAGAGAGTTATCTAAGCGTAGCTAGACGAAGCAGCCCCATTTACCGCTCACCTCTTCGCTTCTAAGACCTTTGAGCTCAGTTACCATACGAAAGCCACTAGAGCCTTTACTTAGCCTTGCGACTAGCAACCTGTCCGAGCGTCTTGCGTAAGCGAGAGAAGAGGTCTGTAGTTGGAAGTTCTGCTTTGGTAGTCTCAGCCTCACGGCGCTCAGAGACGATGAGCAGGATATCATCAGGATGCAGGTGTAGTCCTCCCTTTGGCACTATATAGCGATCGTTGCGACGTACGAGGATGACCAGCTCTTCGGGATTGAGCGCAAGGTCCTTGAGTAGATGTCCCTCGGTCAGCATCTCCTCTACGACTACACGCTCCTCCATATTTGTATTAGTCTCCTCAGGGATCTCAACTCCCATGAAGTAACCTTCGGGAGGAGCGGGCTCCGCTAGGTGTAGCGCACGAGCGACAGGCGTGATCGTCATACCCTGACAGATGAGCGATACCAGCGTGATGACGAAGACTATAGTAAATATGTGATTAGACTGAGGCACCTCGGCCAGTACGGGATAGGTGGCAAAGAGTATCGGAGCGGCTCCACGCAGACCGACCCAGGAGGTGAAGAGACGAGCTTTGAAGGATAGGTTACGGAATGGCAGCAGCGTCACAAAACAAGCTAGCGGACGGGCTACAAACATCATTAGCACAGCGATGAGTAGCGTTGGGATCAATACGGGGAGCATGTCGCTCGGATTGACCAATAGTCCTAGCATGATAAAGAGTATAATCTGTACGAGCCAGGTGATACCATCGAAGAAGCCGTACACCGACTTTCGGGCTGTTATTTTGCTATTCCCTAGATAGATACCAGCGATGTAGACGGCTAGGTAACCGTTGCCCCCGATATACCACGTGCTCACGTAGGTGATCATGACAAAGCAGAGCAGAGCGATGGGATAGAGAACTTCGTTCTGAATGTTCAGATTATTGAGCATCTTGACGCATAGCCACCCAAAGAGGAAGCCTCCTATGATTCCAAAGAAAAACTGTAGTACGAGGCTCCCAGCCACACCCCATAGAGATGTTTCTCCTCCCATGACGAAGCCGATCAGCGCGACAGTAATCATGTAAGCCATCGGGTCGTTACTACCGCTCTCTAGCTCTAGGAGAGGTTTGAGATTTTCCTTGAGATGCACACGTTGCGAACGTAGGATGGCAAAGACCGAGGCCGAGTCGGTACTGGACATCGTGGCAGCCAGCAAGATGGCGATAGGTAGCGAGAAGGTGAGCGAAGCAAAGAGGTAGTGCGTCACGCCAAAGATGAGCAATCCCGTGAAGAGTGTCGTAAGCAAGACTCCGATAGTACTCAAGGCAATACCTTCGCCTAGCACGGGGCGTATCTGCGAGAGCTTGGTACCCATACCACCCGAAAAGAGAATGATCGATAGCGCCACGATTCCAATGGACTGCACCCCCCTCATATTGCTAAACTGTATGCCGATGCCATCAACCCCAAAGAGCATACCTGTCAGCAAGAAGAGAAGCAGTGCAGGTACCCCAAAGCGCGCACCTACCTTACCAAGTAGGATAGCAACAAAGATTACAACGGATCCAATAATCAGAAAGGTCTCAGTAGATAAAATCATATGGCGATGCTAAGTGAATATGGTAGTCCGACAAAAAGCTCCTAGAGAGCTACAACTCTCATAAAGAAGGAAAATAATACGTCAGCAAATATACGAAAGAAATCGATTCTCTCCGTCTGACACGCTACAATCGTCTGGTAACTTAGGAGTAAAACAAAAGACGACCACGAGGGATTCTAGATGTTCCTTCGTGGTCGTCTCGTTAGTCTTATTACACCTCCTATATATAAGGTATGAGGAGAGTATATAAGGTATGAGGAGAGAGGTTACAGATCGGCTGTACTTTCGCGATCTGTAAGTGGTGTGAGAGTCAGAGTAGCGGTGATTGCTCTCTTAGGCGTATACTCCTCAGGGTGATCCACAATCTGCATCAAGACAGGAGAGCCAAAGTCTGAAATACTCTTGATCTCGATGCGATAGTCGTTGTTTCGAACAATGCCGTAGTGCCCGTAACCATCCTGACTTGAGGCGTGCTCAATGGGCAAATAATAGTAGTTGTAGCTCCGCAGGTAGTAGCGCAAGCCCTTAAAGTCTATTGGATAGAGCTCACTTTTATAATCAACAACTGGTACGAACATCTTATCACCATACGTCTTTACATAATCTTCGCATACAACCTGTAAGTCTTTGGGATAGCCTGTGGGTATGGTTACAGTAGGCTTTTGATCCTTCGTTGCCTTGTTGCGCTCGTAGATTGCTTTCAGATAAGCAGTAAAGTCTCGACCACGATAGTAGCGTCCATTGAAGCTCACCCATCCCTCGTCTGCCTTAAAGCCTTCAAGTGTACTTAGACTCATAGGATAAATTTTGTAGCCCACTAGTACAGAAGGGAGGAAGTAATAAGAATAGTGATTAGGGTCGACGGTCGTCTCCATTACGTAGTACGTTGGCTTCGTTAGATCACACTCATCTATTGTCTTAGGAATTAGCTTGCTAGACTCTAGATTGCAAATCGTTTTAGACTCGTTAACGAGCCTGTAAGCCTGAAGGAGTGTCTTATGCTCATTTGGATCACTGCTGGCGACCTTATCATAACCAAGAGAATAGGCATATCGATTAGCATAGCTGGACCCATCTCCAGGCATCTCCATAACATTCTCTGGGGTACCGATGAGTGGTGCTAGCTCACGCATCAGGAAGATTTTAAGAGCTCGACTGCCTATTGTGAATGTTCCTCCATTAGTCAAGTCAATCGACATATACTGAGGCACTTTAGGATCTCCAAACATCCTCAAGCGAGCGAGCGTGCGTGTGAGTGGAACTTGGACAGGAGATGCTCCTTTGTCAAAAGCGCTCTTCTCAATTTTTATGGGACCCTGATCATTGCTCCACACGACAGAAGTAACTTTATCACGAGAGACATTGCATTGCTCCTCACATTTATAAACAGACTTGAGTTTGCTCCAAGACGCACCCTGCCCAAACGTGTTTTGAACCGCATGCGTAGCATTGAGTACTGCGACTAGATAGTAGGAAGAAACGGGCAGTGACATCGATAGGGGACCATTAGTCTCTAGCTCATCTTTGCTAAAGACTCGGTGAGCTACCACTGTGCGCTCTGCAGGCTCAGACTCACTGGAGAAAAAGTATAAATCTAGCTTCTCTACCACAGATATGGGGTCATCACTAGCACCTCTCAGATCCACTCCTAGGTTATTCAGCTGTATTCTCAGGTTGCCCTCCGTAGCTGTCTGCTCGGGAGCTTTAGGCGATTTACGACATGCTCCCAGTAGCAGTACGCTCATGCACAGCACTAGTGAGATAAGTCTAGGCATTGCAAAGCTCTTCTGCTTTCGTTGGTTAGCTTTGTCTTTTTTCGGGATGCTCATTGATGTTTGTAGTTCCATAGATTCATACTTGAATATAGTGTATAAACGAGTAGTTTTCTCGCTTCCGGTGCGAAGTTATGCAAAAAGGGGGGAATTCCCCAAACTTACCCCCCCCAGTATCGATTTTCCGAACTAAACATAAATCTCATTCTAACTTCAACAAGAATCCCGTAAGGCTGTCTGAGATTGGCGAGAATTAGCAAGCACAGCTCCTATCAGCTCACTAAATTTCAGCGAGAATCTCGTAAAGCTGTCTGAGATTGGCGAGAATTTCGGCGAAGATTCTGTAAAGCTGTCTGAGATTAGCGAGAGTTAGCAAGACAAAGCTCCGATCAGCTCATTGACGTCTGATATATGATTCTCCTCTAGATAGTTAGAGAGTCCGTGAGCAAGCTTAGAGGCAATGTCTGGCTCTACAAAGTTGTAGGTGCCGACTTGTACGGCTGTGGCGCCAGCCAGTAAGAACTCAACCACATCCTCCACAGAGGCTATGCCACCGAGTCCTACGACTGGGATCGATACAGCTTGCGCCACCTGCCATACCATACGGACGGCTATAGGCTTGACAGCTGGGCCGCTCAGACCTCCAGTGATTGTGGATAGCTTCGGTTTGCGCGTCTTGACATCGATCGCCATACCGAGGAGCGTATTAATCAGAGAGAGACTATCTGCGCCAGCCTCTTCGGCAGCGCGAGCTATCGCTGTAATGTCGGTCACATTGGGCGAGAGCTTGACCATCAGGTGCCCTTTGTAAGCTTTCCGCACCGCTGAGACCACTTCGTAGGCGCTCTCGCAGTGGACGCCAAAGGACATACCGCCTTCTTTGACATTCGGACAGCTAATGTTTAGCTCTATGGCGCGCACCTTTGGGTGATCGTTTAGTCGCTCAGCACAAGCCACATAGTCATCTATCGTAGAGCCACTCACATTGACGAGAACCTCTGTATCGTAGTGACTTAGCTGAGGGAGGATATGCTCTACGAGATAGTCCACTCCCCTATTCTGCAGCCCCACACAGTTGAGCATGCCAGCCGTCGTCTCTGCCATACGTGGATAGGGATTGCCTTGTCGTGGGTGTAGCGTAGTCCCCTTGACTATAAATCCACCTAGCTCATTAAGATCTTGAAATGGATCAAACTCCAGCCCATATCCGAAAGTACCAGAAGCAGTTAGGATAGGATTCTTCAGGGTAATGCCTCCCCCTATATTGACCGATGTGCTTACCATAATAGTTGATCAAAGTTAAAGACAGGGCCTTCCGTACAAACACACGTGTTCCCCTGGTTTGCAATGTTTTCCACACAGCATAGGCATGCTCCCACGCCACAAGCCATGAGGTTTTCGAGAGAAGCCTGCCCTGGCACGTTGTGCGCTTTTGCCCAGTTGTGGATAGCACGCATCATAGGGCGAGGACCGCAGGTGTAGACCATAGAGTACTTGTCTAGCTCTAGCTCAGGAGCCGCTAGGACGGCACCCCGCGTGCCATATGATCCGTCATCAGTCGTGTAGCTGTAGGAGCAGCCGATCTGCGCTATCTCATCTCGCAGTATCAGTAAGGAAGCGGTGCGAGCGCCTATGATCAGGTGCGGTCTCACTCCCGATAGTTGCTGCAGATGACGAGCGAGCATGATGATGGGTGCCATCCCCACCCCACCAGCGATTAGGAGCGGGCGCTCGCCAGCTATCGTGGGGTCTGTGGCAAAGGGAGTTCCTAGAGGTCCGACAATATTCACCTTGTCCCCCTCTTTTAGGTCGCATATATAGTTGCTACCACGCCCTACGCGCTGCACCAAGAGCGTTAGACATAGATCCTCTCTAGACCACTTGTATATGGATATGGGACGCCGCAAGAGTATTCCCGCAGGGCGACAGTCTACCTGTACAAACTGCCCAGGCGCTACACCTTGTAGCCACGAGGTATCGCCCGAGGAGACCTCTAGTCTTAGTGTAAGTAGGTGATAGCGTGGCGCTACCTGCTCGTTGTGCAGGACAGTCGCATCAACGATAGCAGGCTGTGATGTTGTGATCCGATCCATATACATTGATTTGTAAGCGTGTTAGGAGCTGTTGCACCCCGCCCAGGGGCTGGACAGCTTCTACTGGGACAAAAGTACAGCTTTTTGCTGGCTTAAAAGCAAAGCCTAGCGAGCAAATTAGTATTTCTAGGAGGCTCTCAGCTTTTATAATGCATCAATCCTATTCAGGACGTATTTTCCACTCCAAAATGCAATTTGGAGTGGAGCTCGCCCTGCTCCGGACGCCCCCTCCTCTCCTAGGAGGGCGGGAGGAGCAGGTAGCGAGCTG
>QWCQ01000207.1_pt1 | contig 48648 bp, 40 predicted proteins | sample 1972701 | NCBI WGS metagenome assembly QWCQ01 (sample SAMN09866704, study PRJNA288562) | Human gut metagenome isolate pre4_stool, whole genome shotgun sequencing... | reverse complement strand
ATTTGTCTAACTCAAAAAATCATTTCTGATTTACGAATTCTGGTTTCTTTGTTCTTTCGAACTGCTTTGTGATTTATTCTTACACTATTTAATTATCATATTTCTTGGCTACTTTTGAAGTAGCTTTTTTATTATATATCCCTCTTGCATTTCTGTCAAGTATTTTTTCAAGTTTTTTGAAATTATTTTACAGTAACTATATGAGGTTTTTACTGTTACAAGACATTCACTCTTGCGACTTGTATATATTAACATCATTTAAATCTCTTGTCAATAAATTTTTAAAAGTTTTTTTAATTTCATCTCTATTTTTTAATTCTAATCTTCTGTATAAAACTGTTAAACAGTTCTTTACTGTCTTTTCACTCAGGTATAATTCTCTGCCTATTTCTATGTTTGTTTTTTCTTCAACTATTTTTTCTATTAGTGTTTTATCTCTTGAGCTTAATTCTCTATATAATATTTCAATTTCTAATTCTCTATTTATTTTTGATTCTAAACTTTTCTCTATATATATTAAGCCTTGCATATTTTCATCTATGCATTTTAATAGTTCATCTTCTGTGATGTCATATGTTATTTGCGAATAGGATTTACTTATTATTGTGTCTTCTTTTTCTCTAACATATATAACTTTACTTAAGCCTTTATCATTTATTTTACCTGAGCTTATTATCAGATCAGCTTTTTCTTCATTTTTAGTTTTTACTATATATTTATCTTCTAATATTTTGGTAAGACCTTTTCTAAATATATCTTTTTTTATATTGAGAATTATGGTCTTTTTCATTTTATTTCTTTTACACTTTCTCTTTCAAGTATCCTTATTGGTAATAGTACTCCCTCTCCCTTGATTTCTTTTTCTTTGTTGGAGATTGTTTTTAAAATTTGTCTTATGGAGATTGCCCCTATGTCATAGTAGGGCATTTTTACTGTTGTAAGTCTTGGTCTATAGATACTTGATAGATATCCTCCTCCAAATCCTGTAACAGATACATCTTCTGGAACTTTTATGCCGTTATCATATAGGACATTTATAAGATTTATAGCTAGAGTATCATATGTTGTAAATATTGCTGTAATATTTTCTTCTTTTATCGTCTTTATGATTTTTTCTTTTTCTTTTTCAATGTTTTCTGATTGCCATCCATCAACAAATAATTGTACTTTTTTAAGATTATGTTCTTCCATAGCTTTTTCATAGCCCTTAACTTTAAATCTCTCCAAAGTTCTATCTATATCTTTTTTTACAGCTAATGAAGCTATTTTCTTATGGCCTTTTTTCATTAGAAGTTCGACCATGTTTTTTGATGCTTTTTCAAAATCTATTGATGCTTGAAATTTTTCCACTTGGTAGAAATTATTTATTAGGACATGTGGTATTTTTGCTTCTTCTAATTTATACTCCAGCTTAGGATTTTGCATATTTGATACTACTATTATTCCTTCAACTTGCTTTTGTAATAATAGATTTGCAAATTTTACTTCTGTTTTTAGATCTTTATAGGAAGATGATAATAATATATCATAATTATACATTTTCCCTACTTCTTCTACGCCTTGTAAAATTCTACTTATAAAATTTAAACCTATATCTTCTACGATGACTCCTATTAGGTTTGACTTTTTGGTTACTAGGCTTCGAGCAACTTCATTTGGCTTATAGTCTAAAACATCTATAGCGTGAAGCACTCTTCTTCTAGCTTCAGGGCTTACTGGTTTCGAGTCATTTATAACCCTTGAAACTGTTGAGATTGAAACATCAGCCATTTTTGCCACGTCTTTTATTGTTGATGTCATATTTCCTCCTCTTATTAAACTATCAAAACTGTTAGTGCCTTTTCTAAAATTTTGAATCTCATCGGTAGCCTTCCGGCTCTTTCTCCATCTAAATCTACGACTACATCTTTATCGCTTGTAATTTCAATATCTTTTGTCTTTAAATATATAACCTTATTATGGTCAACATGATTACCATTTAATAAAGCTCTTACAAATTCTGGTATATCAAAGAATTCCATCCCTTTTATAAATATAACATCTAAATATCCATCGCTTACTTCAGCAGCCGGTGCCATTCTTTTAAATCCGCCGACAGAAGGAGAATTTGCTATTATAAAAACTGAAACTTTTTCTTCTTTTTCTAGGTCTTCTGATTTTATTTTTATGTTTAATAAATTTTCAGGTTTAAACATTTCACCTTTTAAAAGCTCTTTGGCTCCATCTATATAATATGCCATTGAACCTAAGACTTGTTTTTTGTCCTCACTTGTTGTATAAGCGATTTCAGTTAAAAGACCTCCTGCTGCAACATTAACAAAGACTCTGTCATTTGCCTGTCCTAAGTCAACATCTAAAGTCTTTCCATTTTTTATCATTTTATAAAAATCATTTATGTTTGTTGGTAATTTGATTGAATTTGCGAAATCGTTTACTGTACCACATTGAAGTATAGCTAGAGGTTTTCTCCTTTCCGATCTGTATAATCCATTTACAACACCGTTGACAGTCCCATCTCCTCCACAACAAACTACTAAATCTTCACCATCATCATTCATGGCAAATTTTGTAGAGTCTTTTTCTTCATGGGTAAATTGAAGAATTATTTGACACTTGTCTTTACTAAGTAACTTCACTAATTGTAATACTTTTGTTAAAGCTGATTCCCTACCTGCATTGGGATTGGCAATTATTTTTATTTTTTTCATAATTCCCTCCAATATTTAAGTGTATTATACTATATTAAAGGCTTAAGTAAAAGATTAATTAATAAGTTTAATCTCAAATAAATAGAGAAGACGAATCGTCTTCCCCTATTTATTAATTAAATATTTACAATAATCATTTCAATAATACATCTTTTAATGTTGCAACAATTTCTTTAAAAATGTAAAAGTAGTCAATTACATTATCTACATTTAAAGAAACTGTCTTTGCTGTATCTGAAACTACATCTGATACATTATTTACTGTATTTGTAACCTTAAGGCTTGTGGTATCTACTTTTCTTGCAATTCCGTTTACAGTATCTGATACATTACCTACTGCACCCATTACCTTAGCAATTTCAGGTTTTGAATTGTCCACAAGTTCTGTAGCATCATCAGTAATTTTATTGACATTTTTTGTGATTCCATTTACATTTTCCATCACTTCCGGTAGTGAACTTATGGTGGTGTCTATTTCTTCACGATTTTTTTCCAAAACTTCACTTACACTTTTTAAAATTTTAAAAACTTTAAGCAATGTTAAAAATAGTGCAACTAAGACTAAAATTCCGGCTACAGAAAGAAAAAAAGTTAATAAATCACTAAGAGTAAATGCTTGATTCATCTAAAAACCTCACTTCTTGTTTGCTTCTTTTTCCACCTTATCTTTTGTTTCCTTAACTGTTTCTTTTGCCTTATCTTTAGACTTTTCTGCTTCTTCTTTTATATTTTTTGCTCCTTCTTTGACATCTTCTTTTACATCTTCAGCAGTTTTTTTAACTTCTTTGGTTGTATTTTTTACGTCTTCTTTGAGTTCACTTGCTCCAGATTTTACAATTTCACCAATAGCTTTTGCTTTTGCTTTTGCAACTTCAACATTATCATCTAGTTGGTCTTTTTTAATAGCTATATTATCTTTTAAATCAGCATATGTTTTTTTAACTTGATCAGTTGCTTGATATGCTTTAAATTGTATTGTATCAGCCGTATCTTTAGCAACATTAACTGCAGAATCAGCTAAATCTTTTGATTTATTAGCAATATCTTCTCTTGTCTTTTTACCTTCTTGTGGAGCAAATAAAATTCCGCCTAAAATTCCAAGTGCTGCACCTGTAAGTATTTTTGATGCTTCCTTTAATTGTCTTCTTCTTACTGCTTGGCGTTTTTTTTCTTCTAAATAATCAAATAATCCCATAAATTATCTCCTTTGTCTGTAATTAATATGTATTTACCCTTTTTATATAGGTAATAATCAATTAATGCAATATTTTTTAAAAAAAAATCCGCAATGCCGCTTGCCCATTAATTCAGACCCGCCCTAAAAATAAGGTGGGTAACTTATTAAGGTATTCTGACTTCCACTCTAAGGAGGCTTGCCATAGGACCTTAAACACAGTTTCCCGTGTCTGATTTGTCGGTTGAATTAACTGGAACTAACACGTACACCGCAGATATCTTTTAGTAAATTATACAATAATTCAGCTAAAATTTCAAGAAATTTCGTTATTTAGCATATCCATATCATCGGAAAGTTTTGCAGTAAAAGTTTTTAACTCACCTGTTCTTGGCAGCTTAAAACTTAAACTATAACTGTGTAAAGCTTGCCTATCCAATAAATTTTGTTCCTCATTACTGTCATTATATAGTTTGTCACCAATTATTGGATGCCCTATACTTTTTAGATGCACTCTTATCTGATGAGTCCTTCCTGTAAATAGTTTGAGTTTAACTAATGCTAATTTTTTATTATCTTTTAATACTTGGTATTTTGTTTTTGCATATTTACCATTATCATCATCTACTTCTCTTCTTATCCCATCTTGGCAAAGTGATATTTTCTTTACAATTTCTCCTTGTTTTTCTTTAAAATCTCCTCTACAAATCGCCAAATATATTTTATCTACTTGATTATTTGAAAATTCATCCATTATTTTTGCGTGGGCATAAGAATTTTTTGCAACTATAATAAGACCGGATGTATCTCTATCAAGCCTATTTACAAATCTAACTTTTCTTTTAATATTGTTTTTTTCAAAATAAGCGGCTAGATAGTTTAGAAGAGTATCTTGGGAATCATCCTTTGCTGTATGAGTAACACAGTTATATTCTTTATTTACTATCAATAAATCATAATCTTCATAACATATGTCTATATCCTTATATTGACAAAGGGCATTTAAACTTTCATCAGGAAATTTGATTGCAACAGAATCTCCTTTTTTTACTTCTACATTCTCAAAAGTTCTTTTGCCATTGACATATATGCTATTTTCTCTGCAAGCTCTTCTGATATGCCTTGAGGATATATCCATTTTTTCCAAAAATTTTCTTGATTTTATTTTCTCGTCTGTAACTATGAATTCTAAAAATTCGTATGGATTTAATTTTTCCATTTTTTCCTCTTTTTCTAGTTTTACAATTAATCTTAGTTTATAATAATAAATAGTAAAAAGAATTTCAAGTGAGGTTAAAATATGACAGAAGGCATTATAAGTATTATTACTAACGCAAATTATCATTCAAAAAGAATTGCACAAAAACTTTATAATTCTCTTTCCATTAGAGGTTTTAAACCTTTTTATGGATTCAGAAACGATGCATCCTTATGTGTTTGTGTTGGTGGTGATGGTTCTTTTCTAAAAGCTGTTCATAGGAATAATTTTCCTAAGATTGCTTTTGTAGGAATTAATACGGGTCATCTAGGTTTTTACCAAGAAATTCTTCCCGAAGACATTGACAGTTTTTTAGATGCTTATGAAGAAAAAAATTATAAAGAAACTACAATTAAACTTTTAAAGGCGGAAATTTTTACAAAAAATAAGACCTATGTTCAATATGGAATAAATGAAATGGTTTTGAAGGCAAGTCATTCTAAACTGATACACATGAATGTTTTTATAGATAGAAATCACTTAGAAAAATTTTCCGGTGATGGGCTTTTAATTTCCACTCCTTCCGGTTCAACTGCTTACAATTTTTCAAGTGGGGGTTCTATAGTTCATCCTTCGCTTGATGTTTTACAGATGACCCCTATTTCACCAGTAAATTCAGCTGCATATAGATCTTTAGCTTCATCAATTATTGTACCAGGATCTCACAGCCTATCTCTAGTTGTTGAGAAGAGATATGCTAATGCTAATCTCTTATTAATTGATGGAGTAGAAAATTTTTATGCTAACCTACAGAGGGTTAATTTTAGTTTGTCTGATAAGTGCATTACGAAATTGTTATTTTCTGAAAATTCTTATTGGGAGAAATTAAAAGATAAATTCCTATAAAAAACGAGTAGACACAACAATCTACCCGTTTTTCTTATTTCGATAAATCTAAGTCAAAAGTTTTTCCTATAATTTTTTCTTTCTTATTAATTATTTTTCCTTTTTCTCTTTTGCCTTCAACTCTTATTAAATTCATTTTGAAAATATCTTTTGAATTATAAAGATCAGCCAAACTTATATCGCTTTTATAAGGTGTACCCTCGCAATTTTTATCACTAAATTCATATATGCACTTATATAAATCATCTGCTGATTTTCCTTGGTTCACATCAAATATTAAAGTTTGACCCTTAGAATTTTTTCCTTTCACATAATAATCTACCGTCTTTTTATTACCCCAAATTTTAATGATCGGTTGGTCTATTTCGATAATCGCCTTAACTTTATTTATTTTAGCCTTTAAAATTCTATATTTCTTGTCCTTATCAATATAGTAATTTTCCAAGAAAACTCTTTGGTTTATCTGAGATTTTTCCTTAGGAACTTTTACTTCAATATAATTTCTGTCACTTGAATCATCAAAATTATCATATCCTAGAATTATATCTAAATCTACATTAGAAGGTATTTCTTTATCCAAAAGAATTTCTGAATAGGCGCTGATCAAATTGTTTTCAATTTTATCTGGTTTAACAGAAGTAGATTCAGGACAATATTCAACCCCGTTTATTTTTAAAGAGCTTGGTATATAAATTTCATTTTCGTATTTTTGAGGATAAATTAGATTTAAGTATATAAATCTGCCATCAGTTAAAATATTTTCGATCATAAAAGAAGCTTTATTAAAATTAATAGGTTTATGAAGCTCAACCACATTTGCTTCTATATCTTTAGACAAATCACCGGCATCAGAAAGACTAATTTTTTTATCTGTAAAAAATTCTTCAACATATGCGTGAATTTTTTCATTAGATGCAAAAACAAAAGATCCCAAAATAAATATACCTGCTGCTATTGCTCCAACTTTTCTAAAATTAAATTTTTTATTTGAGTGGATTTTTTCCTTGATTTTTCTTTCAAGTTTTATGTTTTCTTCATCAGTTAATTTTTGTTCTTTATACACAGTATTCACTTCATTTAAAAGCCCATAAATTTCTTTTTTATTCATATAATCACCTTTCAAATTCATCTTTTAAATTCTTCCTTGCTCTTTTTACTCTCGAATAAAGGACATCCTTGCTTACAGAAAGCTCATTTGATAATTCATCATAAGTTCTTCCCTCCAAAAAAATTTTTTCAAAAATCATCTTATCTTCTGCTGATAAATAATTAAAAATTTCTTCAATCAGTAAAAGATTTAAAATCCTATCATCTTTTATATGAAGATTGTCATCAAGCTCACAAGATTTGTGCCTTAATTCTTTTCTCAGTGCATCTATAGCCTTATATCTGGCAATACTTGCACACCAATTTTTAAAAGAAGACTTTTTTTCATTATAAGAATTTATATTTTCCCATACCGCAAATATAGAATCATTTAAAACTTCTTCCCTTATATTTGGAAAAACTTTCAGCCTGTCACTTATAACATTTTTCATTAATCCGGCATATTCTTCAATAAAAGCTGATAAAATTCGCTCATCCTTCCTCTTTAATCCTCTTATTATTTCTTTTTCATTCATTTTCTCACCTATTAATATATTCGTATAAACTCTTAAATTTAGGCAATAAAAAATCCTCAGAATAAATCTGAGGAATCTTTTAATAAAAATCTTTGTCATTATTATCTTCATCATAGTAACCTTTATGATAATTTTCAGGTTCTAAAGGTATAAGAAAAATTGCTATAATATATATCCATATACTTACACCACCTAGTAAAACTAAGGCTAAAGTTACAAGCCTTACAAAAGATGCATCTACTTCAAAATATTCAGCTAAGCCTCCACAAATTCCAGCAAGAATTTTATTATCCCTTGACCTATATAATTTTTTCATCTTACACCCCCATCTTTTATTTATACAATAAATTATATTTCTTAACTTTTTCTAAACTTAATATTAAAATTTACATAAGATTTATACCCAACTATTGAATAATAAAATTAAATTTTTAAACTCATTATAATTTTATTCAAAAGTCAATAAAAGTTGACCATTTTCTACAGCATCATTAACTTCAACAAAAATTTCCTTAACAGTTCCATCAATGTTTGCAACAACATTTGCTTCCATCTTCATAGCCTCAGCTATAAATAAGGTATCTCCTGCTTTAACTTTATCTCCAACTTTAACATTTATTTTAACAATTTGTCCTGGAATTGAAGAACCAACTTCTTTTTCATTGTTCTTATCAGCAAATAAAGTTTGACTTCTAGCTTTTGATGTTACAGTAGCAGTTTTATCTTCAAGATTTATTGTTCTTCTGTTTCCGTTGATTTCAAAAGTAAGATTTCTAGTTCCATCATCTAGTAATTTTCCTACTTCAATAAGAGTAACAATTAAATTTTTACCCTCATCAATAGAAATTTCAGCAGTTTCTCCTTCCATCAATCCATGGAAAAATACATCTGAACCTATTCCTGAAACATCGCCATTTTCTTTTACATAATCAATATAATCATCAATAACCTTAGGATAAAGAGTATAGGATACGGCATTTCTATCACTTGCTTCCATACCTTTTTCTTCTAAATGTTTCTTAACAGCTTGGAAATCTTCATCAGCCAATAATTCACCAGGTCTTACTGTGATAGGTTCTTCTCCTTTTAATACTAATTTTTGCAATTCTTTAGGAAATTCACCATAAGGCTGACCCATCATACCCTTAAAATAAGTTCTTACTGAATCAGGATAGTCAAGATTTTTTCCTTTTTCATAAATATTGTCCTTAGTTAGTCCATTTTGTACCATGAAGATTGCCATGTCGCCAACCATTTTTGAAGATGGAGTTACTTTTATGATATCTCCTACCATTTGGTTAACTTCCTTATACATTTCTTTTACTTCTTTAAACTTATGTCCAAGACCAAAGCTTTCTACTTGTGGCTTTAGGTTTGAATATTGACCACCAGGAATTTCATACCTGTAAATTTCAGTTGTTCCAGATTTTAAATCTGATTCAAAATTAGCATAAACAGGTCTTACTGCTTCCCAATATTTAGAAATTTCTTCAACTTTTTCAATATTCATGCCAGTATCTCTATCAGTATTTTCAAGAGCTGCTACCACAGAATTTAAAGCTGCTTGAGATGTCAAACCGCTCATAGAATCAACTGCCGTATCAGCTATATCAACTCCTGCTTCAGCCGCCATAAGAATTGTAGCGACACCATTACCTGTTGTGTCATGAGTGTGAAGATGAACAGGAATTCCAATTTCATTTTTTAATGCCTTAATTAATTTTTTTGCTGCATAAGGTTTTAAAAGTCCTGACATATCTTTTATTCCTAAAATTTGAGCTCCAGTTTTTTCTAGTTCTTTGGCTAAATTTACATAATAAGCTAAATTATATTTATCCTTAGTTTCATCTAAAATATCGCCAGTATAACACATTGTAGCTTCGGCAATCTTTCCATTTTTTAAAGTTTCTTCAATGGAGAGTTGCATACCCGGCAACCAATTTAGAGCATCAAAAATTCTAAAAACATCAATACCTGCTTTAGCTGATTCCTTAATAAAAGATTTTACAACATTATCTGGATAATTTTTATAACCTACTGTATTATTGCCACGCACTAACATTTGTAAAAGCATATTAGGCATCTTTTCTCTTAAGATTTCAAGTCTTTGCCATGGATCTTCGTGCAAAAATCTGTAAGCTACATCAAAAGTAGCTCCGCCCCACATTTCTATAGAAAATAAATCAGGCATATTATAGTTTGTAGCTTCAGCAATCTTTACAAGGTCAATTGTTCTAACCCTTGTTGCCATAAGTGATTGATGAGCATCACGCATAGTTGTATCTGTCAGAAGAAGTTTCTTTTGAGAATTAATCCATTTAACTAGACCATCTGGACCTTCTTCATCTAAAATTTGTTTTGTTCCTCTGAAGGATTTTCTTTCAAATTTTGGAACTTGCGGAACATCAAAATGTTTTTGTATTTTATTGGGATCATTTACTACAATATTACCAATAAGTTTCATTAATTGCAGTTCCTTATCTTTTTTAGTCTTTATTTGGAAAAGTTCAGGGTGTTCTTCTATAAATCCTGTATCACAAGTCCCCTTTAAAAATTCATCTGTATTTAAAACATTTAATAAAAACCCTATATTAGTTTTAACTCCACCAACTTTAAGTTCAGATAAAGACCTTACAGCCTTTCTAATTGTATCTGACCATGTTCTTGCATGAGTTATTACTTTTACAAGAAGAGAATCATAATATGGTGAAATTACTGCTCCTGTAAATCCATTACCACCATCAAGTCTTACTCCATATCCTGAAGATGATCTATATAAACTAATGTGACCAGTATCAGGCATAAAGTTATTAAGAGGGTCTTCAGTTGTAACACGACATTGGATGGCAAATCCTCTATGTTTTATGGATTCTTGAGATTCTATACCAATTTCTTTTGAATTTAATGGATAACCTTGTGCAACTAAAATTTGTGATTGAACAAGATCAATATCTGTGCACATTTCCGTAACCGTATGTTCAACTTGAATTCTTGGATTAACTTCTATGAAATAATGGTTGAGATTTTTGTCGACTAAAAATTCTACAGTTCCAGCATTTGTATATCCTATAGAATTTGCAATTTTTAGAGCATCTTGACATATGCTTTCCCTTACATTTTTAGGTAAAGAAAAGGCAGGAGTAAATTCTATAACTTTTTGATGACGTCTTTGAATAGAACAATCTCTTTCAAAAAGATGAACAATATTGCCAAATTTATCTCCTAAAATTTGAACTTCAATATGTTTTGGCTTTTCCAAATATTTTTCTATAAAAATTGCATCATTTCCAAAAGCTTGTTTAGCTTCACTTTTAGCAGAATGAAGTTTTTCAATCAATTCTTTTTCATTATTGACAACTCTCATTCCACGACCACCGCCACCGAAAGAGGCTTTAATAATAACAGGGTATCCAGCTTTTTTTGCAAAATCCTTAGCTTGTTCATCATTTTCAATTGGTTTTTGAATACCGGGAATCGTTGGCACTTTGGCATTATTTGCAACAATTTTTGATTTTATTTTATCTCCTAAAGCTTCCATAGCACTAGAGCTTGGTCCGATAAATGTTATTCCTTCTTTTTCACATTTAGCTGCGAATTCAGCATTTTCAGCTAAAAATCCATAACCTGGATGGATAGCATCAACCGCCTTAGCCTTGGCAAGCTTAATAATTTCATCTATATCTAAGTATGCACCTAATGGTGATTTATCTTTTCCTATTAAGTAGGATTCATCAGCCTTAGTTCTAAATAAAGATAGCTGATCTTCTTTTGAATAAATTGCAACACTTCTTATGCCAAGTTCTCTCAAAGCACGAAAAACACGAATTGCAATTTCACCACGGTTGGCAACCATGACTCTTTTAAATTTTTTCATCTTCTACCCTCCATTATATTTTGAAATCAATTATACAACAAAATTATAAATTCTACAAAAATATTTATAATTATTATAACATATTCTTTAAAATTAGTTACATTATTCTAGGCAAAAAAACTATACAGAAAAAATTTCTATATAGTTAAATCAAATTTATAAAAAATATATTTTGTCAAATGGTACACCAATGAAAAGACACAAATTTTTTTAATTTACATTTTCGCAAGAAATAAATAGATGAAGCGATAAGATTAATTTCTTAAAACTGACTAAATAAATTTAAGGTCAAAATCCAAAACTTATCATAAATAAAAAAACCTCGGAATGTTGGTGCTTTCCAAGGCTTTGTTCTTGTGTTTTTTGAAATTATCTCTTTGAGAATTGTGGTGCACGTCTTGCTTTTTTAAGACCGTATTTCTTTCTTTCCTTCATACGAGGATCTCTTGTTAAGAAACCAGCCTTTTTTAAAACTGACCTATATTCTGGATCAACTTCTAGAAGTGCTCTGGCAACACCATGTCTAACTGCGCCAGCTTGTCCAGTAAATCCACCACCCTTAACTTTTACAATTACATCAAAAGATGCAAGTGTGTCTGTTAATTCAAGAGGTGATTTACTAACTTCTCTTAGTGTTTCATAATCAAAATAATCATTAATATCTCTACCGTTGATAGTAAAATTGCCACTGCCTGCTAACAATCTAACTTGGGCAATAGATGTTTTACGTCTTCCAGTTGCTCTGTATTGTGTTTGCATATATTACCTCCAATTAAATTTCATAAACTTCAGGCATTTGAGCAGCATGTGGATGTTGTGCTCCGCTATATACCTTTAATTTCTTAAACATCTTTCTTCCAAGTCTTGATTTTGGAAGCATGCCTTTAACAGCAAGTTCGATGATTTTTTCTGGTCTTTTTTCCCTTAATTGTTGGTAACTAACTTCACGTCTTCCTCCTGGATATCCAGTATGATAAATATGAAGCTTTTGGTCCCACTTGTTTCCAGTTAATTTTATTTTTTCTGCATTAATAATTATTACAAAGTCTCCAGTATCAACGTGAGGTGTGTAAATTGGTTTTTTCTTTCCTTTTAAGATACTTGCAACTTCAGTAGCAAGTCTACCCAATACCTTATCCTCAGCATCAATAATATACCATTTTCTTTCAACTTCATTAGCTTTCGCCATGTAGCTTTTCAAAGTATTTCCTCCTAAAGTATTTAAAAAATATTCCGGGGCTTTTTAAACACTTAGAACATTTTAAGGTAATTTCTGCATTTTGTCAAGATTTATCTACATAAAAGTTTGATTTTATAATATAAATTTATAAAAATTTTTTAACAAATAAAAATGAAGCTGGTAAAAATAATTTCTCACCAACTTCATTTCATTTAAAATAATCTTATTTACTCAAATTGTAGATTATTTGTGACATTTGACAACGTTTAAATTTTCCCATTGGGTTAAATGTTCCATCATCGTTTCCATTTAAAATTCCAAAGTCTACCATTTCCTTAATGGCATCTTTAGCCCATGACGGAATTTTATCTTTGTCTTTAAAATCAATATTCTTATCCAAACTCTTTAAATCTATTTTTATAGATTTTAAGAATCTATATAACATAGTCGTCATCTCTGCTCTTGATATAGGTTTATCAGGTGAAAATTTTCCATTTCCCGTACCCGCTGTAATATTATTTTCCTTAGCCCAAGCAACAAAAGGTGCATAATACATATTTTTATCTATATCTGTAAAAGATGTTTTTGCATTTGATTCTTTTGCTCCTGCAAATCTAGCTAGAACTGTAATAAATTCTCCCCTTGTTATTTGTTTTTCAGGCTCGAATTTTTGGTCTTTAACTATATCCTTAAAATAGCCCTTAGACAAACAATATTCAATTGCTTCTTTTGCCCAATGCTTTTGAGCATCCTCTGGTATAGTATAGGCAGTCTTAGTATTTTCACTAAATTTATTATTTTCTTCACTGCTATTTACAATACTATTAACTTTAGAAGTGTCTTTTTGAACTTTAGATTCATTTGACCAAGGAAAATAATGATTTTTATTGTTGTTTCCACTATCATTATTTTCAGGTTTTATTTCTGGACTTGGTTTTAATTCAACCTCAGGTTCCACTTTTGGTCCAGGGGTTGGAATTTTATCCTTCCAAATAGCTTTTATCTGCGTATCTGAATTAATTATAATTTCTTCCCCAGGTGATTTTCTTTGACCATTTATTTCCCATGCGTCAAATTCTTTTCCCTGTGCTGGAATAAAAGTAGGTGTAGGCAAAATATACTTTTGGCCTTTATCTTTTTCAATTGTGTTCATTTCGCCAGTTCCACCATTTCCTATAAATGAAATTGTAAATTTTTTAATTTCTTTTTCCCATTTTGCATAAATACTTGTATCGCTTATAATTTTTGAATTAAAATCAAAATTTTCTTTGCAAACACTATCTTTATACCAACCTTTAAAAATATATCCATCTTTTGTTGGGTCTGTCTTGGGTTTTTTTACATTTTCAGCCCAAGTTGGAGTAACTTTTATTACTTGATCATCTACTTTACTTCCATCAAATGTTTCAAATTTTACTCTTGAAATAATTTCTGTAGTGTATAGTGCATTCATGACCATATCATCTGCTGATGCTATATGAAGTCTTAAATCCTTATATCCTCTTGCACAAATAATTATTTCATCATCCTTATTAAAGAAGAAGTCAGAATTAAATACAATACTTGTCATATCTTTTTTGGTTTTTCCTGTTCCATCTAAGACTTCATATTTTCCATCCTCTTTTGTAAGAAGATATTTTTTTATGATTTTACCATCGTGCTTTATTGTTATAAGATTAATCGCATCAATATATACCCTATCCTCTTTCTTGTATCCAATAAAATGTTTACAATTTTCTTTTGTATAAGAGGGATCATCTGACTTAACTTCTGTTAAGATTGGTTCTACGGGGTCTTTTGTCTTTTCAAGCTTTTGTGTCCAAAGTGCTTTAAGTGTAATATTTTCACTCAAAACTAATTCTTCTCCAGGATATTTTCTTTGACCATTTATTTCCCATGCATCAAATTCCTTGCCTTGTGGTGGTGTAAATCTGCTTTCAGGAATAATAAATTTTTCATTTTCAAGCTTACTTTCATCTGGCATTTCACCTTGTCCGGCATTTGAATCATAGTGTATAGTAATATTATTTGTTGCTATTTTTTTCCATATAGCTTTAATAGTCACATCCTTATTGATTTGATATTTATGACCGACTTCACTTTCATCTCCCAAATATTCCCAAGCCTTAAATTCATATCCTTTTGGAGGAGTTATTGTGCATTCTGGCAATGAATAAATAGTTCCATTTTCAACCTCAACATCTTTCATGTTGTTGGTTCCACCATTGGCATCAAAATGAATTATACGCACTATTTTTTGCCCTTCAACATTTGCACTAAGTGTATAATAAATGTCATTGCCAACGTCTGTAACATTTAATATTTTTATAAGAACATTTTTATACTTGCTAGAAATAATTGTAATCGTGTCATCTTTATCAAGCTTTGATTCAAATGGGAAAGCTAATTTTTTATTTGCATTCCCCATAAAATCTGTTGAATCAATTCCTTTTGCATTTGTAATTTCTTGTGTTTTTCCCTTATGTTTTACAATAACTTTTTCAATAGATTTTAAATATTCATCAGACTCAGTTTCATTTTTATAAGTGATAAAATGTTCAAAATTTGTTACATTGGTTTGACCCATCAATGGAAATGGCATTACTGGTTCAAGTTTTTCTTTATTTTCTGGCAATTTATCTTTCCATAGAGCCTTTATCTTTGTGTCTTTATTTACAACAATAAAGTCTTTTGCTAGTTTTTTTGTGCCTTCAATTTCCCAAGCTTCAAATTCTTTGCCTTCTGGAGCGGTGAATGTGCATTGCGGTAAAGTATATTCCTTTCCTTTTTCTACCTTTACATCTGCCATGCTTCCATTTCCATCACCTTTATCAAATGAAATAGTGCATTTTTCTTTATTTTCCTTGTCGCTATACTCTTCTACTTTTGCACCAATCATATAAGTTCCCTTTGTATCTGGCTCATCCCACGCATCATTAAACATTTGATAGGACATTGTATTTTCTTTTTTATTATCTATTCCAAGAGCAAGATTACCATCAAGCTTTGTAAAAGCTATATAATAATCTCCCCAAACTTGAACATTAAAAACATCAATTTTATTCCATCCCTCTTTTTCAAAAGTTAAATCTTTTGAGAACAGAATTTTACCTGGAAGTTCATCATCATCATTTTTGTCATAAATAGAAATTCTGTATTTACTTCCTTTTAAATCAACATCTTTTGTTTTGGTGATGAAGTATGAAATTTCCTTTATCTGTGCAATCTTGTCATTTGTAATTTTATTGGCAAAAGCCCTGTTTTTTAAATCCATTCCGGCAAGTTCTAAAGGAGTTACATCTGTATAACCAACACTTGATTCTTTTTGTGGAAAGATCTTTTCATGAAGTCTTGCATTAAAAGGTCTACTATGGTCATCTAATGTGAAATCTTGTTCTATTTTTTTATATCCATCACTATTTACAGTAAATTGATACTTTCCTGGATATAAATTTTCAAATGTAACATTTACACCCTCTTTTTCAGCAATAGGTGCAATTTCACCTTTTTTATAAAGAGTAACTTTTCCTAATCCCTTAAATTTTTCAAAATTTTCACCTTCAAGATTAACAGTAACAGAAACACCTCCTGCTTTTTCAAGGTATATATCCTTATTTAGTCCATCTTTTTTTAATGTTATATAATCATGCTCACTATTTTTGTATCCATCAGCACTTCCTACGATAAGATAATCACCAACTGGAAGTTTAATAGAAAATGCACCTGTCCCTGGTTCTGTTTGAACAGTTGCTATAACTTTTTCTAGTGAAATCTGTTCTGCAATAATAATCTTTCCAGAAAGTGGTAAAACTGATTTATTTTCACTAGCTGGTCTCTCAAGATTTGTAAGTTTAAAAGGAGCTGGATTTTTATCAATAACTATATTTTTATCCTCTAAATTTTTTGAGTTAATAGTAACATCATCAATATACCAGCCGCCTGATTGTTCCGGAGCTGATGAACCCATATCACTACCTGTTTCAAGTAAAAATTTAACTTTAAAATCTTTCACAAGATAATCTTTTGGAATTTCAACTTTATTAGTAAACCAAGAATTTTTTATTCCAACTTTTTCAAGATTTTTTTCATCAAGTGTGTAAAATTTTTCCCAAGTTTTGCCGGAATCTTTTGAAAAATAAACTTCTCCTATATCTTGGTTATAGGTATCATAATCATCGCTATATCTTTTTCCACTAGAACCAAACCAATTTTGATAATAAAGAGTTCCATCTGATAAACTTGAAAGGTCCATACTTGGAGAAACAAGTGCATATTTTGTTTTAGGACTCCTATAATCATTCATATTAGTTGCCCACATATTCATACCGTCATTTTTGCCTAAAGATTGTTTTTCGATAGGTTTTTTGTATTGTGTACTATATTGATCTCCATATTTTAAGTTTCCAAATTCCCATTGACTTTTTTCATCGCCATTTATTGAACTTGTCCAGCCTTCTTCTCCATTTTCAAAATCAAAACTCTTAAATTCTTTTCCTTCTGTGAAAGTAACTGATTTTATTTCAGATGGTTCACTTTTATTGTCCCCAATTTTGGCAACTGCATAATAGTAGTAAGTTCCTTTTTGGGGCTTGGGTGTATCCGATAAATCTATAGAATATTTTCCAAAACCATTCTTTTTATCACCATTTAAAACAGTTTTTATACATTCAAAACCTGAATTTTCTGACTTTGACCTATAAAGTTCATATGCTGTAACTTTATCATTTTTTATAGGCGAAAATGAATAAACTATTCTACCATCTTTTTTATTACGTAAATTTAAAGACTTGCTAGGCTTTTCAGGAACTTCTTTTGATACTTCTTCAACTTTTAAGTCATCAATATACCAGCCTTTACCTTCGCTTTTCCATTCACCATTTGGTCTAAAACCGAACATTATACAAATTTTTTTGCCAGAATATTCTGATAAGTCAATATATTCATTAGTCCATCCTTTTGAAGAATTTTTATAAGTTCTTTTTAATTTCCATTGCAAAGTATCTGGGTCGCTATCTTCTTTTGCTTGTGCAATCCAAATCTCTGCAGTATCAAAAAATGCATTTTCAGAATTTCCTAAATCATACCAATGTTTAAAAGTTAAAGCGGCCTTTCTATTTTCACCTGTCAAATCAATTGGCGGCATAACAGCAATTGAGTTTCCCCTAATCTTATCGTAAGGTTCTATTCCAATAACTTTATTATTCGCTTCGTCGCTTTTAATCTTTCCCCATTTAAAAAGTTTTGCCTCTCCACCAAAATCAAAACCAGAAATATCTGATTCAAAATCATTTACATATCCAATCCCTATCCCTTTTTGAACTTCAAAAGTATAGACAGGAGTTTTTGTGACTTTATCATTAATGTCACTCACTTCAATGTAATATTTACCAGCAGATATGCCTTTGAAAGTTTCAACAGGAATATTTGTTGAATAATAGCCGTCAACTTTATTTCCTCTTTTTAGTTCTAAATCGTATGATTTATAACCATTTCCTAAGTCTAATAAAAGTTTTACAGATTTAACTCCCGTATTGTCTTTGGCATCAACATCAAATGTTGTTTTATAAGTTGTAAAAATTTTATTGATTGGATTGTGTGAAATTACAGGTGCTTGTGTGTCTTGCCCATGAGCAAGAAGTCTACCTGATAATATTGCTATATTATCCTTTTTAATGTCTTTTCCTTTTTCTTGACCCATTGCAAGTTGAACAGCACTAACAGCATTAACTTTTCCATAACCATAACCATTGTTTGGTGTTGTTGTGTAATATTCATCTTTTAATGGAAGGGCAGTTTCATTTAATATATTTTCAATTTGGTCTACAGTTAAATTTGGATTAACTTGAAGCATAAGAGCAATAACACCTGTTACGTGTGGAGCTGCCATAGAAGTTCCAGTATAAATTGTATATTTTTGTCCAGGAATACAAGATAAAATATTAACTCCAGGTGCAACAATATCAGGCTTAATTTTATTTGTATAACTTGACTTACCTCTTAAAGAAAACTTTGCAATATGTTCATCTTTTCTTATTGCTCCAACTGCATAACTTTCAGGATAGGCCCCTGGAGTTCCAATTGAATCATCTCCACCATCATTAAAGGGTCCAACATTTCCAGCTGAAAACACAGGAAAGATTCCTGCCTCTCTCCATTTTTTAACAATTTCTTGGAAAAATCCATCATTTGAATTTCCACCCCAAGAATTATTTACAACTTTTGGTGCCTTTGTTGGATCACCATTTGGTGCCATAATCCATTGTCCAGCCTTTAATAGTTTTACATTATCTGTTTCGCCGTCTTGATCAAAAACTTTTACACCAATCCACTTTGCTTTTGGTGCAACCCCTAACAAAGCATTTTCCTTTGAGCCTAAAATAGTACCGCAAACATGAGTTCCATGTCCTCTGTCATCATAGGGTTTTTCTTGTGAACCATCCTTACCATTAATAGTGTTATACCATGAATACGCTGCAAGAGAAGAATCATTTCCCCTGTAATTTTTACTTATTGCACTGTGAGTAGAGTCAACTCCTGAATCAATAATTCCTACAACAACTTCATTATTACAATCTTTGGTATATCTTTGAGCCTTATATGCATTAATAGCCTTTAAATTCCATGGAATATGCATATCATATGCAGATCTTGACATTCTTATAATTTCATTTTTTTCCGGTTTTTCTACTTTAATGACCTTATTTTCAATAATTTTTTCTACATCATCTCTTTTTGCAAGCTCCACTATTACAGATTTTCTAGCTACAGGATTTACACAGTTAATTATAAAAAATGATTCATAAGACTTTACATTTCCCTTGTTCTTTTCATTTTTTAAAATCTCTAAAATAGATGCTTGAGTGCTTTTTGCAAGTTCTTTAGATTCATTTACAATTTCTTTTCTGATTTCTTTTTGTAACTCCTCTTTAGATTTTTCTGCATTCGCATTTTTAACATCATTTTTAATTCTTTGGGAATTTACTTCCTTCTTTAATTTAACTATTACATCAAAAAATTCATTATTTTTTGATCTTATTAAATTTTCGCTTAGCTTTTTACTTATATCCTCAGAACTTTTGCTGATTGCAAGAACTGGAATAAAATCCGTAAAAAGAATAGCAATAAATAGAATAATTGCTAATATTTTATTTAATTTTTTCATGAATACCTCCTTTATTTAGCAAAATCGTTATTATTTTATCATAATTAATAATCGTTATCAATAATTACATTTTATTTGTAATCTTTTGACATATTATTTATAAAAAAACGCAAATCTCACATTTAAAAGCTTTTTAAGAGAATTATTATATACAAAAAATAGCACTATATGTTATTTCTAAACCACAGGCTTAAAATAACATATAAGTGCTATTTAAAAATTAATTTATTTAGTTTTTATTTTATATAGAAAAATAAATTTCTGTAATAAAATTTATAAAATTTATTTTTCTTCTATTATTTTTGTTTTTTCGCTTTCGATTTTTGTATTTTCAAGAGGAGTCTTAAACTGAGCTTCCTTCATATATTTTTCAACAGATCTTTTAACTTTTCCTAAGGCTGCAATAGTACCAACTCCGGCAATACATCCTCCAGGACAAGCCATTCCTTCCAAAAGATAGCCGTTTAATTTTCCTGCTTTGGCAATTTTAAGCATCTTTATACATTCATCAAGACTATTTGCCCCTTGTATATTGATTTCCTTTTCTGGATCCAAAATTTCAGCAGTAACTTTAACAGATTGGGCTACACCACCTGCTATAGGATATCCACGACCTAGTGCAGATGATTCTTCTTCTTCATTTTCAACTTCAATAGAAGAAACATCAATATCTTTTGCTGCGAGCATTCCCATAACTTCTTCAAATGTTACAACAAAATCAACATCACTCTTAACTTTTGTATCTAGAGCTTCAAGTTTTTTTGAAGTACAAGGACCAATAAATACAACTACTGCTTCTGGGTCAATTTTCTTGATATAATTTGCAGTATATCTCATTGGTGAGCCTGAGTCGGAAACTTGTTCATAAATTTGTGGGAAATTCTTTTTAATCATCAATGACCACGAATAACAGCACGATGTTCCCATAAATGGAATTTCGCCAGGAACTCTTTCCAAATATTCTTTTGCTTCATGAAGTGTTGTAATATCAGCACCTAATGCAACTTCAATTACATCTTTAAAACCAAGTTGTTTTATCCCTTCAAGAATTTGCATAGGCTTAGCCTTTGGACCAAATTGTCCTATATATGACGGTGCTATTGCTCCATAAATTCTTTTGCCTGATTTAATAGCCTTAATTAATTGGAAAATTTGTGTCTTGTCAGATATTGCTCCAAAAGGACAAGTTGCAATACATCTTCCACAAGCAACACACTTATCTTGGTCGATATCTGCTCTATCAAAATCATCAGAACCTATAGCCTTGACCCCACAAACAGCGGCACAAGGTCTATCATACATTACTATAGCATTATATGGACAAGCTTCATGACATCTTCCACATCTTATACATTTTTCTTTATCAATAATTGTAGAATCCTTACCCATTGATATTGCATTTACAGGGCATACATTAATACATGGATGTGCAATACATTTTCTACAATTGTTAGTTACAAAATATGATTTAGTAGGACAAGCTTCGCAAGCAAATTTGATTACATTTATTAAAGGTTTTGTATAAGCATTTGTATCAATATCAACTTGGTCAAATCCATCAGTTACTTTTTTATATTCCCCAATTTGACGGATATCCATACCCATGGCCAGTCTAACCATTTCTTCTGCTATAGCTCTTTCTCTAAATATATCTCCCCTATCTCTTCCTACTTCACCTGGAACAATTCTGTAAGAAGAATCTTCGAGTTCAGACATATCATAATCACCAAAGGCAATTCTTGCGACCTCAGCATATACCCTCCTACGTATATCCACTATTGGACCGTAAATCTCTTTCATTATCTTTTTTCCCCCCTCAAGTTAAATTTTTAATTTATTTACAATAATCTCGCTTATTTCTTGGGCAGTCGCATTGGTGTATATGGTATCATCTATGGCTACAACAGGCGAAATTTCAGAATCAGTATTTTCTTTGCATATTCCAAGAGAATCGGAAGCTTCAAATTCTAAGTTTTGAGCATTACAAAATTCAGAACCCGGTGCGCATAAACTTTCGTGTAAGTACTCGACTGCATCAAATATTGCGTTTGCACCCATTAGTGTACATTTAGAACACATACATATTGTTACTTTCATGACAATCTCCTTTCTTATTGATAGGATAACATATTTTAACCTTAAAATATATAGATTTTAAAATTTTCTTTTAAAATTTTTCCATATAAAATTTATTATTATAAATAATAATATTTTTAATATTTTTTATAAAAAGAAAAAATTTTTCTCAAATCCCAATAAATCAAAACTTAGAAGTCCTGCCTATTAGATTAAGAAAATTTATCAAGTTAAAATATATGGCAAAATATTAATAGTAGAACAAAATTACCTTCATCTTAATGACATAAAAAATTAATTTTTTTATTATTTATTTGCCATCGTAAATATTTTTATGTGCAATTCTTGAAGCTGTAGCTGCCGCAAGTGCAGCAACAATATCATCTGCAAAGGTGGTTACTATGTCCTTAGATTTCATTTCATCAAGATATTTTATTATGCCAATTTTTTTCTTATCTAAATATCCAAAATTAGTAAAGCCAATTGATCCGTAACAATTTACAATGCCAAGTGGCAACACTTCATCAATTCCATAAAGTCCTTCATCTACAGAAATTATTGATTGAATTGGTTCTGGCAGTAATTTTTCTGTTGCCATTTTATCTATTGCAAGACCTGTTAAAACTGCATGAATAACTTCTCTTTTGTGCAAAACCATTTTAAGATTTTCAAGAGCGTATTCATGTGTCAAGCTAGGCAGATACTCCTTTTGTAGCATTAAAACAATTTCTGCAATATCATCTAAACTAACTCCAATTTCTTCTAATTTCTTTATAGACATTTCATATAATTCTTCCATATTATATTTATACATATTTCACCTCTTATTTCCTCTTGTTACAGGCTTTTTATATATCCAAAAACCTCTTTTAAATTTTTTTGCCTTCTTCTCAATTTTTTTAAATTCCTTTAAATACAATGTGTCTGGTTCAAAAGTATAAGTTCTTGCCAAACCTTTTTTTAACATTATTGCCGACACATTAAGTTCCTCTATATTTTTAAAGTTTTTCTTTTTAGGTTTCTTTAGCCAAACGTATCTCAAATATCTGCCATATTTATCCTTATCGGAAGTGTCTTTCTCCAAATAGCAGTATTTATTTTCCATAAGTTTTTGTGCATATGATTTAGATTCTTTCCAATACTTTTCTTTGCCCTTTTCAGGTGCGTTTATGCCTATCAATCTTACTTTAAAATTGGAATCATCTGAACTTGTAGCTCTTATGGTGTCACCATCAATGACCTTATTAACATAGACCTTATCAAAGCTTGAACTTGTGCTCTTATAAAAATATAGAAAAAGTAAAATAAAAATTGTTAAAAAGATATATTTTAATTTATCTTTCATACCTTTTTCTCGTATTTCTCATGTATCTTTGTCTTTTACTTATCTTTTCCCTAGAAATTCTTATGCTTAACCCATAAATAAATGTGGGAGCAAGAGTAGCTATGGCTACAGTTAATAAATTATAAGGTATATTTAAAACTTTAATCACATATATTTGCGGTGTTAAAAATATTTCAAAAGGAAATTTAAAAGCATTTGAGGCAACACTTTCCTTGAAAATATCAAAGCCACTTGCTAAAAATGCAGGTAGGAATAAAATTATTGCTAATAAAATTATTAAATTACCATTTAGGTAGTCAAGTTTTGGTGTTCTTTTTTTGGTCATAATCTTGGAAAAATTATAATATAAAATAATTGGTATAAGGCAAATTATTAGTCTAAAAATTAAGTTGCCATATACTATAGAGCTGACAATTTTTGATAAGTTAATTATATAGGCTATAAAAAATATTATTATACCTACAAAAATATGAATAATAAGCCCTCTAGTATTATTTCTCATTTAATCACCTTTAACTATATATTTTTCTGCACCAGGTGTATATTTAATATTCATCTGATTATCAATCCATATAATTTTACTGTCTGTTTTTTCTGCAAGTTTACTAATATCTTTTTCATCAGATAAAAATGCTGCAGTTGATATAAAATCGCACAAGCCGGAATCTTTTAAAATAACTGTAGTAGATTTTAAATTATCGCTTGGTCTTAAAGTTACGGGGTCTATTATGTGTGGGTACCTCTTGCCATCTAAATCAAAAAATCTTTGGTAATCACCGCTAGTTACAATTGAAATATCAGTAGCTTCAAGGGCAGCAAACACTTGATTTTCATCATTTAGATCAGGATTTTGAATGCCTATAGAAAATTTATCTCTTCCGTCAAGTGGTTTTCCTATTAACTTTACATTTCCGCCAGCTGATATAAGGGCAGATTTTACCCCTCTTGTTCTCAATTCTTCTCCAACAATTTCTGTAGCATATCCTTTGGCTACTGAGCCTAAATCAAGGGACATATGGGGATCTTCAAGATAAACCGTATTGTTATGTTCATCTAATATAATTTTATTAATATCGGTATATTTTCTTAAAGTTTCCAAATATTTTTGGTCTGGAAGATAATTACCCATCAATTTTTTAACTTCTTCCTTTGTTTTTCCTTCTATATATTTATCGCTATAAGCTTTCCATACATCAATAATTGGACCCATGGCAATATTATTTTTTGAAGAAATTTTAATGTAATCTTCTTTTGATGTTTTAATAAGACTAAATAGAGTATCATCTACCTTAACTGGTTTTTTGCCAGCATTATCATTTATAGTTTTTACATTAATTACCCCATCATAAGATTTGTATCTGTCAAAAAGAGCATTTAATTCCCTAAATCTCTTAGCTAGATAATTCAAATCTTCATTTGCTTTTTTTTCATCATCAGAATAAATAACTGCACTTATTACAGTATCAAAAGTATCATAAAAAGTTAACTCATACTTTTCAATACTAGCCGCCTCTTGTTCTTGTGAGGGTGCCAAATCTTTTTTAGAGCAAGAAGTAAATAATAAAATAAATATAATTAATATAATAAATTTTTTCATAAGTTCACCTTTACTATCATAACACCCCTGCTCTTGCCTTTACAAGTATATCATTATTAAAACTTTCTATAAGTTTTTCAACAGCATCTTGAGGATCAGTGTTATTTTTTATAATTTCATCAGAAAATTCCCTATATAAATTCTCTCTTTTTTCTCTGAGCTTATATAAGTCTTTTTTATAGGATGGCTGAATTCCACTTAAAGTTAGCTTATCTGTATCCCTATCTATATAATAAACAAAAGAATTATCTTTTAGAATTTCTAGATTTTCCTTTCTTTCAACTATACCTCCACCTGTAGAAATTACTCCATATTTATTTTTTGAAAATTTTCTTAAAATTTCGCTTTCAATATCCCTAAATTTACTAAGACCTTCTCTTATTATAAATTCTTCAGGACTTCCATATAAGTTTTCAAATTCCTTGTCAGTGTCAAAAAAATCTCTTTTTAATTTTTTTGATAAAATTTCTCCTAGAGTTGTTTTGCCACAACCTGGCATCCCTATCAAGACTATATTTTTATCCAAATAAGCAAAAAGTTTTTCTTGCATATGCTTAGAATTTTTAAATATTTCCCTATAAATATTTTCAATATTTTTTTTATATAAATCGGGAAAAGATTTTGCTATCTCATCTTCTCTTTTTAAATTTTCAATTTCTAACTTATTAATTTTTTTATATGAGCCAATTTTTATTGACAAATCAAATCTTTCTATTAAAAGATCTACGATTTTTTCATCTATTAAATCTATTTTTTCTCTAAATTCTTTCACTTTTTATCAAATCCAATACACAAAGTCCAGCCATGGACTCTACAACTGGCAAAGCCCTCAATCCAATACATGGATCGTGCCTTCCCTTTATAACTATCTCTTCATTTTTTTTACTGATTAAATTAACAGTTTTTTGCTTCTTTCCTATACTTGCCGGTGCTTTAAAATGTATTTTAAAAACAATATCCATACCATTTGTGATTCCGCCTTGAATACCACCGCAATTATTGGTTTTTGTCTTTATTTGCCCGTCATCATAATAAAAACTATCATTGTTTTCAGAAGCCTTACTGATACTTGCATCAAAACCACTGCCAAATTCCATGCCGCAAGTTCCTGGGATAGAAAAAATATAAGAACTTATTTTAGCTCTTGCGTTATCAAAAAGATTTGAACCATATCCAGCTTTAAGTCCCTTAACTACACAAGTAACTGTAGATCCTATTGAATCTTCTTGACTCATTAATCTTTGCAAGAAAATTTTTACTTGTTCAATTTTTTTATCATCAGCCATAGGAATATCTTTTTTCATTAAATTTTTAAAATCACAAGTAGAAATATCTCTATAAGATATATCACAAATATTTCCAACACTTGATAAATGTGAATAAATTTCCACACCATAATCTTCTTTTAATTCTTGTAATGAAAAAAATCCACCAACACAAATAGGAGCTGTTAGCCTACCTGAAAAATGACCCCCACCCCTTAAATCTGCATGTCCTTTATATTTAATATTTGCCACAAAATCTGCATGAGAAGGTCTTGGAGTATTTATTAAATTATCATAATCTGAAGAGTTTTGATTTTTATTTTCTATAATAAAAGCAAGAGGTGTGCCCATAGTTTTATTTTCAGAAAATCCAGACAGAAATATAACCTTATCTGATTCGTGCCTTTTACTTTTAAATTCTCCCTTGGCCCTTCTCCTATCCATAAAGCTTTCCAAATCTTCTAGATTTATTAGAAGTCCCGGCTTAATATTATCTAAAACTCCACCGATACATTTCCCATGACTTTCGCCAAAAATGGTGAATTTGAGATTTTTACCTATAACAGACAAAATTACCTCCTAATTTTTTAAAATCTTCAAAAAAATTCTTATAAGATTTTTCAACAGCTTGCGCACCATCTATTATAATTTCTTCCTTAGCAAAAGTAGATGCTAGACAAGCTGCCATAACAATCCTGTGGTCATTAAAGGAATTTACATGACCACCTTTAATTTTTCCTGTAATTTCTAATGAATCTCCGACTATTTTCCCATAAGCACCTAAATCATTAATCATTTTACAAAGAGAAAAAAGTCTGTCGCTTTCTTTAAATCTCAACCTCTTTGCATTTATTAGTCTTGATTTCTCAGTACTTGCTGCAAGTATTACGCACAGAACTGGTGCTAAATCAGGTATATTTTTTATATCAATTTCCATTGACCTTATATCAGCTTTTGAATTTTCCAAGATATTATCTTCTGTAAAAATTTTTGAGCCGAACTTTTTTGCTATAGTCAAAATTTCCTTGTCACCTTGAAGACTATCAATATTTAAGCCCCTAATCTTTACCTTTGATCCAAGTAGATTTGCTCCAATAAAAACTGACGCATTAGACCAATCTCCTTCTACATATAATTTACCAGGAGATTTGAGATTTCCTCCCTTTATTTTGTAAGAGTTTTCCATTTTTTTCACATCTATACAAAATTTTTTTAATTCATTTATAGTTAAATCAACATAAGGTTTAGACTCTAAATTTGATTTTAAAATAATTTGACTTTCAAAGGGAGATTTACTAGCAGCAAATAAAATTCCTGATATATATTGGCTGGAAATATCTCCTCTGAAGGTAAATTTCCCACCCTTAAAATATCCTCTTGCTTCTAGGGGAAGATGATTTTGACTGAATGAAAAATTATTCTTTTCAAGCTCTTCAATTAGTTCTTTAAGGGGTCTTTTAGAAAGACTTTCTGAGCCTATATATTTTACATTTTCTCCATAAAAATTTCCTATTGCCAATAAAAACCTTAATGATGAGCCAGAATCCTTAAAATCTATTTGAGGATTTTTAACATCGACTCTGTCTTTAATTAAAAATGAATTTTCTTTTCTTTCTATAACAAATCCTAGATTTTCCAAAGCTTTTACTGTTACTAATATATCATCAGAAAAATTATTTAAAAAAATTTCTGTCTTTTCCTCACATAAAGCTCCAAGAATTAAATCCCTATGTCCTTGGCTCTTTGAAGATATTGCATCAATATCTCCCTCAAGTTTTCCCGGTTTTATTTTAACCTTCATAGAATTTCCTCATAAATTTTTAGCATATTTTCATAAGAAATTTGCCCTTTTGCTGAATTTTTAGAATAATAAGAAAAGGTATAAAAAGATCCAAAAAGTGGTGATAAAATTCTTGTCATCTTTCCAAAATCTCCCATTGCCATAATTATTAATTTCTTATCCGTTTTCTTTCTAAATTCATCAGTAGCATTTAGTATTCTTAGCGAATCCTCATAGGAATTAGACCAAGTTATATATTTTATAATATTAAAATTTAGCTTATCCATATCTTCTAAAGTATTTATAATATTCATAAAATCTGGAGTATTTTCTAAATTATGTAAAGAAAGAAGGCTTAACTTATTGTAATCTCTAATTAAAGTATTCATATCTTTTAAGAAGTCTTTACTATTATTAAATTCAATATCATAAATAGAAAAAATATCATTATCTAGTAGATTTTTTATAAGAATTTCTTGAAAACTTTGCTTGAAAATTCCATTTCCCCCTTGCCCCTTAGACCTTAATGTGAAAATTAAATCTTTATCTGATAAAATTTCTTTAATTCTTTTGGATATTTCAATGGTTCTATTGATATCCTTATAATTATTATAACAATCTGCACGCCATTCTATTGTATTTACCTTTAATTTGCTGAGATTTTGACATTCTTTTAAAATCTCAGCATCATCTCTACCAACTATAGGCAAAATTATTTGAAAATTACTTTTTTTTATATTCATAGCTTTGTTAAAATATCATAAATATTTGGATCCAAAACTGCTATTGTTACATCCATATCTTCTTTTTTTAAAAATTCTCTTACAGTATCAACAGCAATTTTGCAAGCTTCTTTAAGAGGGTAGCCGTAAATACCTGCTGAAATCAAGGGGAAAGCTATAGATTTTATAGAATGTTTTTTTGCAAGTTTCAAAGAATTAATATAAGCATTTCTTAAAAATTCTTCTTCTCCACTCAATCCATCTCTGTAAATAGGTCCCACTGCATGAATTATGTACTTACTGGGAAGATTATATGCACCTGTTATTACAGCTTGTCCAGTTTTAATGGGTCCTAGTTTCTTACAATCCATTTCAAGACTTTTAGATTTAGCACCTTGAAATATTGCACCACATACACCTCCACCTGGCAAAAGCTCTTTATTTGCAGCATTAACTATCGCATCAACATCCATCTTTACTAAATTTTCTAATTTTATATTTAAAGACATAAGCTCCTCCTTGTAAATTTATTTGATAAAAACTCCCTCAATCTAATCTCATATAGATGAGACTTTTAGAATATTTTTTTTCTTCAATAAAAGTATATCTTTTTCTTTAATTTTATGCAAAAAAATATTAAGATGAAAAAGTCATCTTAATATTTTTGATTAGCCTTCAATTTGTCCATATTTTTTTATTGTCTTTTTCTTGTAGAAAAATACTATTATCAATAACATGACAATTCCTACAGGAACAACAGTATAACCTATGTCTGTAATTCCAGCAACTAAAAATCCAAAGATAGACGAAATTCCGCATATTATAGCATAAGGTAGTTGCGAAGAAACATGGGCTATATGATCGCACCCAGCTCCAGCCGATGAAAGAATAGTGGTATCAGAAATCGGTGAGCAGTGGTCACCAAAAACTGAACCTGAAAAAATTGCAGCCAAAATTATTACTAAATAATCCATAGCATCAGTTTCAATTAAAATAGGTACAATTATAGGAACCAAAATACCAAAAGTACCCCAAGCTGTGCCTGTGGAGAAAGATAAGAATGCTGCCACTATAAAAATTATAGCAGGAAGTATCCACATGGGCATTTGTGAATCAGAAATTTTAGAAGCTATAAAACCACCTGTATTTAGATAGTCACTTGAAGTAATTCCTCCAATTGTCCATGCTAATGTTAAAATAACAATAGCTGAAATCATAGACTTCATACCTTCTACAATGCCTGACATAAATTGATTAAAGCTTAGAAGTTTTCTCGGAATATACATTATAAACGCGAGGAATAATCCACTAACAGACCCTACCACCAAAGATAAATTTACATTAGCATTTCCAAAAGCAGCAGGTGCTGATTTGCCTTGAAAAAATCCACCAGTTTTTAGCATCATAATTAAAGTAATAGAAATAAGACACAAAATTGGCAAAACCAAATCATAAACCTTGCCATCTTTTGAATGTACATAGCCTACATCTTCCTTCTCAATTATTTTAGATGTATCTTTTATTTCATACTTTTGCATGACACCAATTTCATTTTTAGAAAAACAAAAATATATAATAGAAAAAATCGTTAAAATCGCATAAGCATTTAAAGGAATTGTACTTAAAAAAACTTTCATAGGATTTTCAATACCAGCTTCTCCAATAATTGCAACAACAGAAGCCGCCCATGATGATATAGGTGCCATAATACAAATAGGGGCTGCTGTAGAATCTATTATTTGTGCTAATTTTGCTCTGGAAACTTTATTTTCATCAATAATTGGTTTCATAACAGCACCCACTGTTAAACAGTTGAAATAGTCATCAATAAAAATTAAAATCCCCAAAATAACTGAAGCAAGTTTTGCAGAAGTTTTACTTTTTATTTTCTTGCTTGCCCACTTGCCATAGGCAAAAGAACCGCCAGCCATGTTCATAACCATGACTAAAGACCCTAAAAGAGCAAGAAACATAATCATAAGAGAATTATCTCCTAATTTTTGTGACATAAGGGTAAATACTTCTTCAATAGCAGCAATAAAATTACCGCCCGTAAAAATTAGACCACCGGCTAATATACCCAATAACAATGAAGTAATTACTTCTTTAGTAAGTAGTGCTAAAATAATAGCAATAATTGGTGGTAAAATAGTTAAAATTCCGTAATTCATCTTTATTCTCCTTTGTAATAAATACTATTGTAGTGTAATTAATAAAATATTTCAACTATTTTGTTAATTAAGTACCTTAAATCTGCATATAAAAAAGGGAGCCTAAGCTCCCAAAAATTTTATAAATTATTTAGCTTTGTTAAATCTTTCTTCTGCAATATCCCAGTTAACAACATTCCACCAAGCTTTTAGATAATCGGCTCTCTTATTTTGATATCTCAAATAATAAGCATGTTCCCAAACATCATTACCGATAATGACGCTGTATCCAGAAGATACTGGTGAATCTTGGTTAGGGTTTGTCATAATTTCAACTTTTCCATTTTTAGCTACTAAATTTACCCAACCTGAACCAAATCTTCCAGCTCCCTTAGCTTCAAATTCTTCTTTGAATTTTTCAAATGAACCAAAAGCTTCTTCTATTGCTTTTTTTAAATTTCCAACAGGTTCTTTTGAGCCACCTGGTGTCATTGTTTCCCAAAATAGACTATGATTATAATGTCCGCCACCGTTGTTAATAACAGCAGTTTTGATATTTTCAGGAATTTCATCAAGATTTCTCAAGATTTCTTCAAGATCATCTAAAGATTCTTTATCAAGATTTGTTCCATTAACAGCCTTATTTAAATTGTCAACATAAGTTTTATGGTGTCTGTCGTGATGAATTCTCATAGTTTCTTCATCAATTGTTTCTTCAAGTGCATTATAATCATATTTTAAATCTTCTAATTTAAATGCCATTTTACTCCCCCTTCAATTACCCATTTAAATTTTTTTACATTAAGATATTACCCAAAAAATATACAATTAAAACTTTAATTTTTCTCTCTCATTTTTTCTCTATATCCATTCATAACTTCAGAAAAAATTTCTGAAGAAGATTGTGGTGTATATGTTATAGCATTAGCACCAGCCTCAATAGTTTCTAAAATATGTTCATCAGTATGACCGCCAGTAGCAATAATAGGATATTCTTCTCCAACAATTTTTCTACATAGTTCAATAAGTTCTGGTGTTCTTTTTCCTCCAGCAACATTTAATACTCTAGCTCCTGCTTTTACCTTTCCTTCAATATCATCTTTTAAAGATAATACTGTTGCTATAACAGGCACATCTAAAACTTCACTTATTCTCTTTATGGTTTCATTAGCCATTGGGGCATTAACTACAACTCCTTTTGCTCCCAAAAGTTCTGCTTGCATACCAATATTTAAAGAACGATATCCATTTGTAACAGCCCCACCTATACCAACAAAAACAGGTACAGATGCAACCTCACAAATAGCATTAATAATTTTAAGCTCAGGTGTAAAAGGATAAACAGCCATTATTGCTTGAGCATTGGTATTACAAATAATTGGTAAATCATTAGAAAATAAAAGAGATTTTATCCTTTTGCCCATAAAATTTATGCCACTAGCTCTGTAAATGACTTCAGGAATTAAAACTTGTCTTTTCCTTAAATTTGTTTCAATCTTAGGTATTAATTTATCTTTCTTATTAGATTGTTCCATAATATCACCTCTAAATATATTTTATAGTAAAATAGGACAAATAACATTAATTTTTTAAAATTTTTAATTATTTACATACTTTAAATAAAGATTTTACATTTATATCTTATATTGAATCAAAGATATTATTTAGAGAAGGAGAAACTACATGAGAAATTTTAAAAAAATCTGTGCAACAATCTTTGCTGTATCAACTTTATTGCCTTCATTTATCTTTGCAGAAAATAATAATGAATACGGCAGTGCAAAAAATGTTATTATGATGATTCCTGATGGCTATTCAATTGAAATTGAAACAGCTACAAGATGGACAACAGCTGAAAAGAAATTAGTTTTAGATGATATGGTTAAAGGACTTGTTAGAGTCAACAATTCAAATACACCAATTGCTGACTCAGCTCCAGCTGCAACAGCAATGGCAACAGGTTCAAAAACAGAAACGCCATTTATTTCTTGCTATCCTACAAAAGATGGAATGCCTGGATTTTATGATTTTGACAAAAACAAAGCAAAAATGCCACTTGCAACAGTTCTTGAAGGTGCTAAAAGATCAGGAAGGTCAACAGGAATTGTTTCAACTTCTAACATCCAACACGCAACTCCAGCTGCATTTTGCTCTCACTATCCAAACAGAAATGAATATGAAATTTTAGGTGAGCAACAAGTTTACCAAGATATGGATGTGGTTTTGGGTGCTGGCAGTCAATATTTAGATGCAAGCAAGAGAAAAGATAAGGAAGATTTAATAAATGAAATTAAATCTTTAGGTTACGATTATTTCACAACAAAAGCTGAAATGGATAAGACAACTTCAAATAAAATTTGGGGAATGTTCGCTGAAAAATCAATGAAGTATGATATTGATAGAGATCCATCTGTAGAACCTTCATTAGCTGAAATGACTACAAAAGCAATAAATACTCTATCAAAAAATGATAAAGGATTTTTCTTAATGGTTGAAGGTTCAGAAATTGACTGGGGTGCTCACGCAAATGATCCAGTTGCAACAATTACAGATGCCATAGCTTTTGATAAAGCTGTAGCTGTTGCAAAAGAATTTGTTAAGAAAACCCCTAATTCCGTTCTAATAGTTGCTGCAGACCACGGAACAGGTGGGATGACTTTTGGCTCAACAGGAATTAATAGTGGATATGATAAAACAGAGCTTGATAAATTCACAAACTTGGTTGCTAATGCAAAAATGACTGGTCAAAAAGTTGCTGAAAAACTTGATGATAACAGAACAAATATAAAAGATATTATGAAAGAAGCTTACGCAATTAATGATTTAACAGCTGAAGAAGAAAATTTAATTAAAACTGCTGATAAAAAAGATTTACAAACTGCTGTTGGAAAAGTTGTTTCCGATAGGTCATATATAGGCTGGACAACAAGAGGTCATGTTGGTGGTGATATTGCCCTACACTGCTTAACTAATGGAGATAATATAAAAACTCTCGAAGGAACTATATTTAATAATCAAATTGGTTTATATATGGCAGATGTTTTAGACATAGACCTTAACAAATTAGCTAATGAATTATACGTTTGTGCAAGAGAAGCTTTTATTAAAAAAGGTGCAAAAGTAGAATATAGCAAAGCTTCTGAAGATAACTATGAACTTAAAGTTACAAAAGACGACAATGTATTAATTATACCTATGAACAAAAACTACGCTAAGTTAAATGGTAAAAAAGTTACTATTGGTGGACTTGCAATAAACACAAGTAATAAAGTTTACCTACCACAAAAAGCTATTGAATTAATTAAATAAAATCAAAAATAATTTAACCTCTTAATAATATAAATTGGCTAAAAAAAAAATAAGCCGAAAAAAGACTATAAGAAAACTTATAGCCTTTTTTGTTAGAAAAATATTAATAAAAATAAAATTATAAAATTCATTAACAATCTTCTAATTTTCTTTATATTTACTTTTGTATAATTTTTTTATTTTATTTTTTCTATAATCTTTTAAAAATATTTGATTTTTAAAAGGGATAATATTTTGTATTAGCTAATAACATCTATATATTTTGTATTTTTAGAAAAAACACTCTTGGCTAAAGAATCAAGTGCAATTATTTTTTTCTTATTTTCTCTAGCAATATCCACAAATTTATCTATAATTTGTAAAATAAATATTTTTATATTATATTCTGCATCAAGGTATACTTCTTCTATTATCCATACATCTTTAGCTTGACTAAAACTGATGTATCCTATCTCAGCCTTGCCATCATAAGCAAATAAGTGATTTTTTTCTTTATCAAAAGTAAAAGAAAGCATCTCTTTGATTCCCTCCTGTAAATGAATTTTACCCAATATAAATTTTATCATTCATTGGGGTCTTCTTTTGGAAGTGAAGATAATAATTTTTTTGTATAGTCTTCCTTAGGATTTTCAAAAATTTCATCTACAGTATTTTTTTCTTTCAAACTTCCCTTTTGCATAACTAATACTTGATCAGCTATGTGCTTTACCAAAGCTAAATCATGAGAAATAAATACAAGAGTTAAACCATACTGACTTTTTAAATCACTTAAAAGATTTATTATCTGTGCCTGAATTGAAACATCAAGGGCTGAGGTTGGCTCATCAGCTATTATTATCTTTGGATTTACGGCTATTGCCCTTGCTATAGAAATTCTTTGCCTTTGACCACCGGAAAATTCATAGGGATACCTATCCCTGAAAAATTTTGAAAGACCACAGATTTCCATAGTTTTTAATACTCTCTTTTCAAGCTCTTTTTTGTCATTAACTTTTTCTAGATTTTTTAATCCCTCAGAAATTATTTGAAAACAGGTTTTTCTTTGATTTAAAGATGAATAGGGGTCTTGAAATATCATCTGAACATTTACCCAATAATTTACATACTCTTTCTTGTTAAATTCAAGAATATTTTTATTTTGATAAATTATTTGCCCTTTTGCATCTTTATAAAGTCCCATTAAGCACCTTGCAAGAGTTGATTTACCAGACCCACTCTCTCCCACAATACCAAGGCACTCTCCCTTATTAATATCAAAAGAAATATCATTTAAGGCATTAACAGTTTTATTTTTTATCTTGAAACTTTTCATCAAATTTTTAATTTGCAAAATTTCATTCATAGAGGAAGCACCTCACTTTATGACCATTAAAATCTTTTTGTATAGGTATTTTTCTTTTACAAATATCCATAACATATTGACATCTGTTGAAAAAATAACAGTTTTCGTTTAAATTTCTAGGGTCTTGTAAACTTCCTTTTATTGAAAATAATCTTTTTCTTGTATCACTAATAAGAGGTCTAGCTTTCATAAGCCCCTTAGTATAAGGATGTAGGGGGTTTTTAAAAATTTCTTTAACAGGAGCTTCTTCTACAATTAGTCCCTGGTACATCACATTTACCACATCAGCAATTTCAGCAACTAATGACAAATCATGAGATATGAATATTAAGCTTGTTTTATAATATTTCTTTAGTTTTTTCATCAATTCTAAAATTTCTTTTTGAATGGTTACATCAAGAGCCGTTGTCGGTTCATCTGCTATTAAAATCTTAGGATTTGGAGCAAGTGCCATAGCAATCATAACCCTTTGCCTCATGCCTCCTGAAAGTTCGTGGGGATAAGAGTCATATATCAATTTAGCATTATTTAGCTCAACTTTTTCAAGCATCTCTATAGATTTTTCCTTAGCTTCTTTTCTTGATATATTTGAATGTGCCCTATAAATTTCAGATACCTGATAGCCAATTTTTAAAACAGGATTAAGTGATGTCATTGGTTCTTGAAAAATCATACTTATATCCTTACCACGTATTTTTTCAATCTGCTTTTCACTTTTCTCCAAGAGATTTTCTCCCGAAAATATAATTTCACCTTCTAAAGAATCAAGAGATTTTTTATCTAATAATCCCATAATTGCAAGAGATGTTAAAGATTTTCCACAACCACTTTCACCTACTAGCCCTAGGGTCTGACCTTCTTTTAAAGTCAAATCAACTCCATTGAGTGACTTTATTGGTCCTTTGGAACTAGCAAAATAAATTTTTAAATTTTTAATATTTAAAATTTCTTTCATACTATCCTCTTTTCTTAGGATCAAAGGCATCTCTTAAACCATCCCCCACTAAATTAAATAATAAAATACTTATACAAATTGCAAGCCCTGGAAATACTGTAAGAAATGGATAATCTCTTATGAAAGTTCTGCCTTCACTTAACATCTGTCCCCATTCTGCTTGTGGAGGCTCTATTCCCATTCCTATAAATGATAGGGATGCACTTGATAAAATATTTACGCCCACACCAATAGTTGCTTCAACTATGATTGGTCCTAATGAATTTGGCAAAATCTCACAAAAAATAATTTTTAAATCATTTTCTCCTAATATTCTTGCAGCCGTGACATACTCTAAATTTTTCTCCTCAATTACCTTTGCTCTTATAAGCCTTGCATATTTAGGAGTTGAAGATAAGGATAAGGCTAAAATTAAATTAAAAACACCATTTCCCAAAGTTGCAGCCAAGGCAATAGCTAAAATAAGTTGAGGAATTGATAAAAATATATCCATAACTCTCATTGCAAAAACATCAAATTTACCACCGTAATATCCGGCAAATAATCCTATAATAAGTCCAATTATTATTGAAAAAAAAGTAGAGCTTATACCTATTAATAAAGACATCTGTCCGCCATGTAAAATTCTTGAGAATTCATCTCTGCCAAAATTATCTGTACCCATCAAATGAGTTGGGCTTGGACTTAAAAATGTATTTGATACATCTTGTTTTGTATAATCATATGGAGAAATAAAATCAGCAAATATTGATAGAATAATTAATATTAAAAGTAAAACAAAACAAAGCCTCGCTGCTTTATTTTGCATATAATATTTTGCAAATTTTCTAAATCTTTTAATCATAAGTTACTCCATCTTAATTTGAGGGTTTAAAAATCCATAAAGTATATCTACAATTATAGAAATTATTGAATATACAAGGGCTATAAACATTACACCACCTAAAATTACAGGATAATCTCTGGTCTTTACGCTATCAACCATAAGCCTTCCAATACCTGAAATTGAAAATACTGTTTCCGTCAATATGCTTCCACCTAAAAGTCCACCAGCTTGAAGTCCAATAGTTGTTATAATTGGAATCATTGCATTTTTTAAAGCATGAATAAAGATAATTCTTGATTTTTTGAGTCCCTTTGCCCTCGCTGTTCTTATATAATCCTTATCTAAAACTTCTATCATAGAAGACCTCGTCATTCTCATAATTGAAGATGAAGTTTGTAAACCCAAAGCAAGAACAGGAAGTATCATATGCCTCCATGAAGAAAAACCACTTGCAGGAAGTAGTTTTAATTTGCTTGAAAATATAATAATTAACAATAATCCTGACCAAAATATTGGCATGGCAAGTCCTATCATTCCTGCAAAAGAAATGAGTGAATCTATAATATTATTTTTATTTATCCCTGCAATTATCCCTAATATTATTCCTGAAATTATGGCAAAAATTAGAGAAACTCCTGCCAACTTTAAAGTATTAGGAAATACTCTTAAAATCTTTTCTATGACAGGAGTTTTTGACTGATATGAAGTTCCTAAATCAAAATGAAAAATTAAGTTTTTTAAAAATCGTCCATATTGAATTAAAAATGGGTCATTAAGACCCATTTTATCTCTTAATATCTCAACAGTCTCTTTTGGAGCATTAGGGCCGGCACTTGCTAATGCTGCATCTCCAGGTGACAAATATAGTAGGGAAAATACTACAAAAGATACCCCAATTATTGTAGGAATTAAAATTAAAATTCTTTTCAAAATATATTTAGGCATTTTTCACCCCATTAATTTTTAAAAATTTTTTTCAAACTGAAAAATTTATCTAATATTTTTAAATCTTTGTGCATATCCTGCTTCCATATCAAAATCTGGTAAATCCTTAGATGCTGCCATCAAAGTTTCTCCATAACAAATATACATCCAAGGCATATCTTCATATATTAATCTTTGTGCCTTTTCATATATTTCCTTTCTTTTGTTGTCATCAAAGGTTTGTGTTCCTTGGTCTATCAAAGTATCTAAATCCTTATTACCATAAAAAGTAAAATTGGGACCAATTCCTTTATTATTTGAATGGAAAGGTTGATATAATTCGTAGTGAGTATCAATAATAGATGGATTCCAAGACATTATAAACATATTATGGTCTCCATTTTTTAAAGCATCCATAAAGGCTCCCCATTCAAGTCTTACCACTTTTAAATTTATACCAAAATCTTTAAGCTGGTCTTGCATCATTGTTGCAACATTTACTCTTGTTTGGTTATCAGAAACATAAATAGTCAGTTCACTATCATCTTTAATATTTGCCTTGGCAAATAATTCTTTGGCTTTTTCTATATTTTTATTATAGGGTTTGAGTTCACCAGCTAGGGAATATTTAAAATTTGGATTAACAGGACTTGATGCTAAAGTGCCACTGTTCATATAAACAGTTTTAAAAATTGATTCCATATCTATAGCATTAACTAGAGCTTGTCTTGCTATTTTATTATCAAAAGGTTTTTTTGCCATATTAAAACCTATGAAATGCACTGAATTGTCCATTTTTTTAAGAAGTTTTAAATCTTCATTTTCTTCAATACTTTTAATGTCATTAGGGTCAATTTTTAAAGCTAAATCCATACCTCCTGATTCAACTTCAATTAACCTTTGTGACGATTCAGGAATGACTTTCATTTCTATATTTTTATATTTAGGTTCAGCGCCCCAATAATATTTATTATAAGAAAAATTTGCATGGTCATTTTGTGCCCATTCGTCAAGAACATAAGCCCCAGTACCAAGACAATCTTTAGTTAAATCTCCACCATTTTCTACAAATTTCTTTGAAACTATTGAAACTGCAGGATGGCCAAGTGCTTTTAGAAAAGTAGCATCAATTTCTTTTAGAGTAAACTTCAAAGTTCTATCATCTATTTTTTCATAAGAATTTTCATCTATTTTTCCGTAAAAAGTCTTGAATTGGTCGCTAGATGCTGCTCTCTTTAAAGAAAAAATTACATCTTCAACAGTTAAATCATCACCATTTGAAAATTTAATCCCTGGTTTTAAAGTTATTATAAAAGTTTGTGGATCGGGATTTTCAATTTTTTCAGCCAGAGAATTTACAAGGCTTCCATCAGGTTTTAATTCTACCAAAGTATCATAAACTTGATTTATAATATTAACTGAATAATCATCGTTAATTTGAACAGTATCAATATTTTTGGCATCTTCAGATAAACAAACTCTCAATGTATCAGAATTATTTTTTGATTGAGAAGTATTTTTTCCACATCCTGTAAAAAATAACATGATTCCCAACATTAATACTAAAATTTTTTTCATACAATCATCCTCTCAATCAGTTTCTATTCGTCTAATGTCAGCACCTAAATCTTGGAATTTTTCAACTATATTTTCGTATCCCCTATCTATATGGTAAATCTGTGAAATTTCTGTCTGCCCTTCGGCTACTAATCCGGCTAAAATTAGAGCAGCACCTGCTCTTAAATCAGTTGCATTTACTTTTGAGCCATACAATTTAGACTTGCCCAATATTATTGCTTCCCTATCTACGACCTTGATTTTTGCTCCCATTTTCTTTAATTCTTCAGCATGCATAAATCTATTTTCAAAAACTGTTTCAATGATTGACGATTGACCTTCAGCCTGAGTTAGTAAAGCCATAAAAGGAGCTTGCATATCTGTAGGAAATCCTGGATGAGGAAGAGTTTTTATTTCAAATGGATAAATTTTTTCCTTACCAATAACTCTTACCTTATCATCATCTACTATAACTTCTGCCCCAGCTTCTTCAAGCTTTGCTAAAATTGGTTTCATATGATTTGTGATTACATTTTCTAAAAGAACATCTCCGCCAGTAATTGCCGGTGCTATCATAAAAGTACCAGCAACAATTCTATCAGGAATTATTTGATGGTAACATCCTTTCAATTTTTGAACTCCCTTTATTTTTATAGTTGAAGTTCCTGCACCTGTGATTTTAGCCCCCATCTTATTAAGAAAACTTGCTAAATCGACAATTTCAGGCTCCTTGGCACAATTTTCTATCAAAGTTTCTCCTTCAGCTAAAGTGGCAGTCATAATAATATTTTCTGTTGCACCTACTGACGGGAAATCTAAATAAATATTATTTGCTTGTAATTTATCAGCTTTAGCAGAAATATTTCCATGAGTCATTTCAACTTTTGCTCCTAAAGCTTTAAAACCTTTTAAGTGTAAATCTATTGGTCTTGAACCTATGGCACATCCGCCGGGTAAAGAATTAACAGCTTTGCCCATTCTTGCAAGTAGTGGTCCCATAACTAAGAATGATGCTCTCATTTTGCTCATAAGCTCATAATTTGTCTGATAACTTGTTAGATTTTTTGAATTAATAACAATTAGGTCTCCATCATATTTTACTTTAACCCCAAGTTCTCTTAGAACTTCAATCATTATTTCTACATCTTTTAATTTTGGTACATCTTCCAAAACTATATCTTCTGTTCCTAAAAGACAAGCTGCCAAAATAGGAAGTGCTGCATTTTTTGCCCCACCTATTCTTATTTTCCCTTTTAATGGGCCGCTTGGTCTGACTACTATCTTTTCCATTGCCCCTCCAAATTAATTAGTGTTTTAATTATACCATATATATACCCCCTATAAATTACACTTTATTCATATATAAAAAATATGTTAAAATTACAAAAGGAGGAAAAAAGAATGAAAGATTTTATAGGAAAAAATTTTAGAAAAATCCCTGCATCTCCATTTTCAGATGACTATTCAAAAATATACAGAGATTTAATTGATTTTGGTGTGGGCGATCCTGATATAGAAACAGATAAAGGAATAATTGAAAGTATTTATAGGGCAGGTATAAACGGTCAAACTCACTACACCGACCCAAGAGGTACTTTAGAATTTAGAAAAGCCTATGTAGATTTTTATAAAGAAGAATACCATATAGATATCAACGAAAAAAATGTTCTTTCCACAATGTCAGGCACAGAAGCTTTATATATTATTTTTAAAGGAATCATTGATGAAGGTGATGAGGTTATTATTCCCTCACCATTTTTTAGTCCCTATGCGGACCAACTCAAAATTTGCGGTGGAAAGGCAAAATTTCTTGAAACATATATTGAAAATGAATATGAATTTACTATATCTGATTTAGAAAAATTTGTTAGCGATAGAACAAAAGCTATTCTTATAAATACACCTAATAATCCTACAGGTGCAGTTTATTCAAAGCATTTTTTAGAAGAAATATATAATTTTTGTTTAGAAAAAAATATTCTCATCATTTGCGATGATATTTATGATAATTACACATATTATGATTATTTTTATCCTAGCCTTAAATTTGATAAGAATTTAGAAAATGTAATAACAATAAATTCTCTTTCTAAGGATTTTGTAATGACAGGTTTAAGACTCGGTGCAATAATTGCAAATGAAAAATTAATTGATGTTTTTGAATATGTACACGAAAATATTTTGTATTGTATCCCATCCTTAACTCAAGTAGCTCAAGTTTATGCCCTAAAAAACAGAAAACAAATATGCCCACCTCTAAAAGATGAGTACAAAAAAAGAATGAAACTCGCCTACAAAAGGCTTAAAGAATTGAAAAATGTTGAAGTTATTGAGCCAAAAGGAGCATTCTATTTATTTCCAAAAATAAATTCAAATAAATATTCTATGGAAGAAATAGTTGATAAAATTTTAAAAGAAGCTCATGTACGGGTAATAAATGGCAAGGCTTTCGGTCCTGGTGGAGAGAACCATATTAGAATTGCTGTTACTGTAAAAGAAGAAAAAATAAATGAAGCCTTTGACAGGTTGAGTAAATTGGATATTTTTAATTGATCAGTAATTAATATTATAAAATTTTTGAAATATATATACTTTTATATTTTCTAAAATAAAAAATCTCAAATTCCCTTATGAACTGACCCCCAAAAGTTGGACTAACAAACTAACTAAATGAGATCAGTTTTTTAAGGAATCTGAGATTTTTTTAATTTTATATAGCTCTTTTCTTGTGACTAATGCTTGCAATAATTGTACAAATAAGAGCAACAACAACTACAGGAATTAACCATTCAAAACCATAATTTTTTAAAGGCAAATTTTTTATAATATCTGTTGGTCCTTGTAAAATACCGAAAACCATATTTAAGGACTGAACAATAGAAATTATAAAAGTAGTAAGAGTTGCTGAAATATAAGTTTCATTATATTTAATGAATTTATCAAAAGCACTCATAACAATTAAAACAATTATTACAGGATAAATAGTTGATAGAACTGGTACAGCCAAATTTATAAGTCCTTCTACTCCTAATAGGGATAGAATAACAGAAACAGTGGCTGATGCCAAAACTACATATTTGTATTTTAATTTGCCTTTTGAAATAGATTCAAAATAATTACCACAGGTAGCTGTTAAACCTACAGATGTTGTGAGGCAAGCCAAAGATACACCAATACCCATGACAACTCTTCCTAAATTTCCAAAAAGTGCATGAACTGATCCCATTAAAATATCTACTCTTTCACTTTGAGCTGTAAAACTTGAAGATGCAGTAGAGCCCATATATGTTAGACCTCCATAAACAAAAGCAAGAAGTAAAAAGCATACAAATCCCACTCCCAACATCATCTTCATCTGTTCATCTTTTTTAAGGTACCCACGTCTTTTAATATCTCCCATAACAATACCAGCCATCAAAGCAGAACCTAGGGCATCCATTGTCTGATAACCTTCAGTAAAACCCCTCAAAAAGAAATTATCATCAGGAATTTGTCTTACAGGTCCAATTGGATCAAATATACTTTTAACTATAATAATAGTTAGCACTATTAAAAGTCCCGGTGTCAAAATATTTCCCACATAGGAAATAACTTCACCCTCATTTAAAACAAAAACTATAGTCAGTGCAAAAAATACAATTGAAGTTATCCATAAAGGAACACTTGGAAAAATTTGCTTTACAGCTATATCATAAGTTGTAGCTGCTGTTCTTGGAACACAAAAAAATGGTCCTATTGTTAAAATTGCTATTGCTCCAAGAACTTTCGCAAAAATCGGTGAAACTCTTTTACCTAAATCTTCAGCACGACCCCCAAGATTTGCCGTAACTATTACACCTAAAACTGGAAGAACTGGGTCTGTTAGTAAAAAACCTATCATTGCCTTAATATAATTTGACCCTGATATTACTCCCAAATATGGAGGAAAAATTAAATTTCCAGCCCCAAAAAATATTGCAAAAAGTGCAAAACCAATTGTAATCGTATCTCTAAAAATCTTATTAATATCCATCACCCTTTCTCTTAAAATATCATTAATTGTTATTATATATTTTACTTATGTAAATATCAATTTAAAGTGACGAAATATTTAAAATTTTTAAATAACTATTTACTTGCTAGCTGATAAATTTTTCCGTTGCCAAAAGTTTTTTCTAAAATTTTACCTTGTTTTAAAAGATTATCGAGGCTTTGTTCAGAAAAAAGAATATTTATCTCTTCCTTTAAGACGTGACTAAAGGTTGAAATAAATTCAACAAGTAATGAATCATTTATTTCCCTTTTCTCAATACCTACTTCATCATCAATAAACTTACACAAATCCTCATAAGATTTATAGCCCTTTATTAATCTTTTATTATCTTCAATTAAAAAAGCTGGCGGATTTTTGACCCTGTAGTCAAAGGCAAGCATCCTGTCTTCAAGAAAAATCTCATCAATAAATTCAAGCTCGCTTGTAAAATCATTAAAATCAATATCTAGTTCTTTTAAAATTTCCTTTTGTACTTGCATATCATATATGTTTTCCTCTTTTAAAATTGCCCACTCCTTTAACCTTCTCATATATAAGTTGCTCTTATCATAAGAAATCTGTCTAACAGCATTATAATATTTATCTAGAATATAAGATGACTTATGTTCCTCTGAAAAAAGATTTGGAATTTTCTTAAAATGTGGAAATTTTGTTATAGTTGATGCAGCCCTATACATATCGAACAAAATTTTATTTCCTAATTCAACAGAATTTAACTGAGAGAAATTTTTAGGCAAAAAATCTTCATAATTTTCTACAAGACCTGTCATAATAAATTCATAAGATAAATCCCTATATGTAAAAATTAGAGCTCTTAAAACTCCTTCTAAACCCCAAGACCAAGGGTCTAAGACATCTGAAAAAATTAATAGTTTCATATTTCACCTCATTTAATATTTATTATAGCATACCAAAAAATATAAGAATTAAACAATTTTAACCTTTCTTTTGCATATTTCCTCAAAATATGACGAAATGTAAAATTTCTACAAGATATAGTTTTTATGTTTCTTTTATATACAATATGTTGTATAATTGTTTGAAAAGGGAGGGCATTATGTTAACGGTAATAAAAAGAAATGGAACCGAGGTTCCATTTGACAAAGAAAAAATCACAATAGCAATAGAAAAAGCAATGAATTCTACAACAGGAGTTTTTGTAGAAGACCAAGCAGAAAAAATCGCAAGAGAAATTGAAGAATATGCAAATACAAAAGAAGTTCCCATGTCTATTTATGATATTGAAACTGAAGTTTATTATAAACTCATAAATTATAATAACCCTGCAACAGCAAGAGCTTACGAATCTTACAAGTCAGTTCAACAATATAAGAGGGAACAAAATACAACAGACAATGAAATTTTAGGCTTATTAAATGAAACAAACATTGATGTAATGGACGAAAATTCAAATAAAAATCCAATAATCGCATCTACACAAAGAGATTTAATAGCAGGAGAAGTATCAAAAGATATAGCTAAAAGAAAAATGATACCACTAGATCTAGTGGAAGCTCACGAATCTGGAGCAATTCATATTCATGATATGGATTATATTATCCAACCAATTTTTAACTGTTGTTTGGTAAATATGAAAGATATGCTTGATAATGGAACAGTAGTAAATGGAAAGATGATTGAAACTCCAAAATCATTCCAAGTAGCTTGCAACGTAATGACACAAATAATTGCGCAGATAGCATCAAATCAATACGGCGGTCAATCAATAGATATTTCTTGTTTAGGGAAATATTTAAGAAGATCCTTTGATAAAAATTTAAGTACAGCTATAGAGACCCTAGGCGATGTAGATTTGGCTGAAAAAATGGCAAAAAAAATGACTCAAAAGGATTTGGAAAGTGGTATTCAAACAATACAATATCAAATAAATACTCTAATGACTTCAAATGGACAAGCACCCTTTGTAACCTTGTTTATGCATATTAAAGACGGCGATATTTATGAAAATGAAGTTGCACTTATTATTGAAGAAATTTTAAAACAAAGAATTAAAGGAATAAAAAATGACGCCGGAGTTTATGTAACACCAGCTTTTCCAAAATTAATATATGTACTAGATGAAAATAATATACACAAAGATTCAAAATATTATTATCTAACAAGTTTAGCTATCCGTTGCACAGCTAAAAGAATGTATCCTGATTACATTTCAGCTAAAAAAATGGCTTCAAATTACGAAGGAAATGTATTTTCACCAATGGGCTGCAGGGCATTTTTACCACCATACAAAGACCAAAAAGGCAAATACAAATTTGATGGTCGTTTCAATATGGGAGCTTGCACAATTAATCTTCCACAAATAGGAATTTTAGCAAATGGCGATGAAAATAAATTCTTTGAAATTTTAAACAAAAGACTAGACCTTGTAAAAAGAGTTGGACTTTTAAGATACGAACATTTAAAGAAAGTAACTAGTGATTCTTCACCAATCCACTGGCAACACGGAGCAATTGCAAGACTTGGCAAGCATGAAAGTATAGCTCCTCTTCTATTGGATGGATATTCAACAGTATCATTAGGATATATAGGAATTTATGAAGCGACATATTTAACTAAGGGCGTATCCCATACAGATGCTAAGGGCTATCCTTTTGCAATGAGAATTATGGATACATTAAACGCAGCAGTAAAAAAATGGACCAAAGAATATGGAATTAAATTTACCCTATACGCAACTCCTGCTGAATCCTTAACTAACAGATTCAATTCAATAGATAGAAAAAGATTCGGAATTATAGAAAATGTTACAGACAAGGGTTACTATACAAACTCATTCCATGTAGATGTGCGTGAAGAAATTTCTGCCTTTGAAAAATTTTCTTTCGAATCAAAATTCCAAGATAAATCTTCAGGTGGTTGCATATCCTATGTAGAAATTCCAAACATGGAACACAACCTTGAAGCTTTGGAAACAATTGTAAGATATATTTATGATAATATCCAATATGCAGAATTTAACACTAAATCAGATTATTGTGCAGAATGTGGTTTTGATGGAGAAATAAAATTAAACGAAGATGGTCAATGGCAATGTCCACAATGTGGCAACACTGACCGTGCAACTTTAACTGTAGTAAGAAGAACCTGCGGATATTTAGGCGAAAATTTCTGGAATGAAGGAAGAACTAAGGAAATAAAAGATAGAGTGCTTCATATATAATGAAATATGGTCAAATAAGAAAATATGATGTCGCAAACGGACCTGGAATAAGATGTAGCTTTTTTGTTACTGGTTGCAATCATAAATGCCCCCAATGTTTCAATAAAGAGTATCAAGATTTTAGCTATGGTAAGTTGTGGACCAATGAAGAAACCAAAAAGATAATTTCCTATATGAATTTAGAAGAAATTAAGGGGCTTACCATTTTAGGTGGCGAGCCCTTTCAAAATACTGAGGATTTAATAGAAATTGTAGGAAAAATTAGAGAAAAAAGCGATAAATCTATTTGGATATATTCAGGTTACACTTACGAACAAATACAAGCTGACCCACTGAAGAAAAAACTCTTAAGCTATTGTGATGTTTTGGTAGATGGTCTATTTATAATAAAACTTAAAGATCTAAGGCTAAAATTTAGAGGTTCCTCCAATCAGAGAATAATAGATGTAAAAAAATCTCAAGAAGAAAATAAGATTATAACAATTGATAAATTTATGAATTAGTATAAAATAGTAAAAAACTAACTATATTAAACGCTTCTTCAATAAAAAGTGGTGTTACAAAATAGGTAAATCTATTCTGTAACACCACTTTATTAATATTTTGGAGAGAGCTGTTATTAGCCTATAAAAAAGAATTCTCAACATAAACTATTTTACAATTCTTATTAGATTTATAATAGATCTTTTTTGGTTCTTCATCAAGGCTATTTGACAAAGAGCCACAAAAAGTCCTTCTTCATTATACAAAAATAGTGTAAGATAGGAAATACTTCCTTACACTATTTTTGCTACTAAATAAAGGTCCATAATTTAGGACCTTTATTTTCTTATCAGCTTATTTTACATAAACCAATACTTTTCTGTTTGTGCCATCCCATTCAATATCATTGTCTACTCCATCCTTAACCGTTCCATTTGTCAAGTTAAATACTTGAGATATGTTTGTAAGTGGGATAAAGATACGTCCATCAATATTTTGTGGTTTTGCATATAATTCAATTTTTTCTCCTGTGCTTAATACAATAGTCTTTCCATCTATTTGTATGTCTGCACGAACTCCATCTTTTATAAAACTAGCTGTACGAGTTTTATTGTTCCAAAGCACTTCTGCACCTATAGATTCTGCTACATATCTTAATGGTAACATTGTTCTATCATTTTTTATAAAAGGTGCTACATCCATTTTCTTTGATGTTTTTACTCCATTTTTAAATTCTATCAAAGTTTTTTTGCCAATTGTAAATTCAAAGTAGTGATCTCTAACTTTTTCTTTTGTTTGGTCTTTTTTATTTTCTTCTACTGGAACTAATGAACCGTAACCAAAGTTAAAGTAGCTTCTACCATCATTCCAATCATCACTTGGAACCAATGGTCTATTTCCGCCTGGAGTATTTGGTCCTATTGGACTTGTTCCTTTGTCTTTATATTGTGCTTGAAATGTTTCTGTTGATACTTTTCCTATTGTTGGAATATCTTTATTCCATTTTTCGAATTCTTTTGTTGCATCTTTGTATGTTGCTTTTGTCTGGAATTCTTTTGTTAGGTCTGTATCTGTCCATAAAGTATCATCTTTTACATCTATTACTTTTGTTTGTCTTCCTTCAATCTTCCCATATGCTGTTGCATCGAATATTATTCTTACATAGCCTACTGGTGTTGGATTTGAAAAACTCTATTATAATACTGAAGTGTTTTTTGGTATAACCTATTGTTTTCTAACCGCATAGCGGGTAGTTTTCTGTTTCGCACACCTTGCTTGC
>QWCQ01000203.1_pt1 | contig 49540 bp, 42 predicted proteins | sample 1972701 | NCBI WGS metagenome assembly QWCQ01 (sample SAMN09866704, study PRJNA288562) | Human gut metagenome isolate pre4_stool, whole genome shotgun sequencing... | reverse complement strand
TGTTCTTTCGAACTGCTTTGTGATTTATTCTTACACTATTTAATTATCATGTTTCTTGGCTACTTTTGAAGTAGCTTTTTTATTATATATCCCTCTTGCGTTTCTGTCAAGTATTTTTTAAAAGTTTTTTTATAATTTTTTTACTTTATTTTTACGAGATATATATTGTCTTATTGCGACAACTCGTATAGTATACTATGATTTATTTTTCTTGTCAATAGTTTCTTCTAATTTTTTTATAATTTTTTCTATATTTTCGTCTGAGTGTAATCTGTAGGATTTTTTGAAGTTTTCTAGAGCTTCTTCAAGTTTATTTTCATTTAAATTTATAGTAGCTAAATCATAATAAAGTATATTTGATTCCTTTTCTATCTCTACTGCTTCTTCTAATATTTTTTTTGCTCTATTTATTTGTCCTTCTTGGGCATATGCCATAGCTAGTAAACTTGCATTTTCATCTGTAATTTTTTCTAGATATGATAATTCTAGAAATTTTGCAGCTTCTTCAAATTTTCCTAAAGCGTAGTTTACTTTTCCTTTTAATAAGTTTAAAAGCATTTTATCCTTATAGTCTAAGCTAATTTTTTCTAATGCTTGAAGAGCCTTAAAATTATCTCCGTATATTATATAAGTTTGTGCAGCTTCTATTGATACATAGTCTTCTATCTTTACAAGTTCCTGTCTTACCTCTTCTTTTGTTGATTCTTCTTTTGAATAAAAAAGGTATTTTTCAAAATATAATTTTGCTTTTATGAAGTGTCCTCTGTTTTCATATATATAGGCAAGCCTTAGGTAGGGTGGAGCAAATTTTTCGTCTTCTTCTATCATATCTAAATAATTATTTATTATATTACTTTCTGCTTGTTCTAACTCTTTATATTCAAATTCATCCCTATTTTTATCTGTATAATATTCGATTACTTGGTATTTGCTAAATAAGATTCTTTTATCAAAGCCATATAGGTTTTCATAAGCTTGTAAATATATTATTGCTGAGGCTGAATCATTTTTTAGTGATTCATATGCCTTACTTATTATATATTCAAAGGGATCTTTAAGAATATCTTTTATATTTTTTATATATATCTGAGAATTGTTAATATCTTTTTTTATTCCTATTAGATATATCATTGAGTCTATGAATTTTTCCAAATCTATGCCGGCATATAAAGATTTATCTCTAAGACCTTTTTTTAAATACGAAAATTTAAGGGGATAATCTATCCCCTTTTTTAAATATATATCATCTTTAATTTTTATATTTTCTTTTAGTTCTATAAATCCTATTCTCTCAATTTTTTCATTTATTTCTTTTTCTAGTTTTTCTTCAATCGTCATAATATTCTCCCATATAGGCTCTTTTTCTTCTTGTTGAATTGTTTAATATTGTAAATAAATTGCCCCTAAAGATTGCATAAACTCCAGTCAAAAGAAGGGCGATTATTGCCTTTATATTGCTTGTACCCATTAGTGGTGACATTTGAAAATTGCCAAGAGGGATGTCGATTACATTTGACATCATTAATCCTTGTGCAATCGAAAATCCCATAACTTGTGTTATTAATAAGTATAATATAAAAGGCAACATCCATAAAAAGGCATTTTCTTTTAAAAATTCTAAACACTTGCTATAGGCTTGAGTATAAGTATTTCCTCCAATATATATTTCTTCTGCTATGGGGTTAAAAAGAACTACTAAAATCACGCTTATGAATAAGTGTGCTACGGGTAAATTTCCAAGCATTGGTGTTATCCATGAAATTATTATCAATATAAAATATACTGAATATATTGATGAGAAATAGTCTGTAAATGACCTTGTAAAATTGTTAAAAGATATTCTGTTGTAATATATGACATCACTAAGCATAGAAAAATAACTAGATAATATCATAGAAGATACTATAGGCAGCAAAAATCCCGACAACATCCCTAAAGTTGGGGCTATAAATATTGAAAAAATATTTATAGCTATTTGATATAAGGCTCCATAAAAAATTGGCCCTAATAATATTACAGGATTATTTTTTATGTTTTTAAGGGTTTTTTTTATGGCTTTATTATAAACTAAAGTTAAATCTTCAAAAAAACTCATAAAGCCTCCTTTACATCTTTTCAGGTGCTTTAATTCCTAACAAATCAAGCCCTTGTCTTATAACATTTTTTACGCTATAGCATAATAATAGTCTAGTATTTTTTGTTAATTCATCATCTACAAGTATAGGTCTTTGGGTGTAAAATTTGTTGAAATTTTTTGCAAGCTCTACAATATATCTCGTAATAATATAGGGTTCAAATTTATTATGTGCATCTATAACTACATCTGTGAAATTGTATAAATTTCTCAAAATATCAACTTCTTCTTGACCTTGTAATAAGGAGAAATCAAATTTCTTATCTAAGGAAAATTCACCTTTTTCTAGTAGTGATGATATTCTGGCATATACATATTGAACATATGGACCGCTTTCTCCTTCAAAAGATAAAGTTTTGTCCCAATTAAATACATAATCTTTTATTCTTTGATTAAATAATTCTTGGAATTTTATTGCTCCTATACCAACAATTTCAGCCAACTCTTCTTTGTTTTCAATTTTTCTTGATGTTTTTTCTTCTCTTTGGTCTAAAATTTCTCTTACTTTTTCTATAGCCCTATTCAAAACATCTTCGAGATATACTACTTTGCCCTTTCTTGTTGATAGGGTTCCATCTTCTAAAGATACCATACCAAAAGCCACATGGATTATTTCATCATACCAATCAAAGCCCGCCTTTTTAAGAGCAGCTTTTAATTGTTTAAAATGCAAGCTTTGTTGAGAACCAACTACATAAATGCTTCTGAAAGGTTTATAATTTTCGTGTCTATATTTTGCTGCAGCTAAATCTCTAGTCAAATAAATTGTTGTACCATCACTTTTAACTACGATTGCTGGCGGCAAATCATACTCATCTAAGTTTATTACCTCTGCACCTTGAGATTCATCTAAAATATTTCTATTTCTTAAATCTTCAATCAATGCAGGCATCTTATCTGAATAAAAACTTTCTCCATTATAGGAATCAAATTCTATATCAAGCATCTTATAAACTCTGTTAAATTCTTTTAAGGAAACTTCTTTAAACCATTTCCAAATCTCTACAGCCTCAGGATTTTGGTTTTCTAATTCTTTAAACCAATATCTGCACTCTTCTTTAACTTCTTTGTCTTCTTCTGCTAATGTGTTGACTTTAACATAAAGTTTTAAAAGCTCATCAATAGGATTTTCTTCTATTTTTTTCTTATCTCCCCATTTTTTGTAGGCATAGATAAGCATACCAAATTGAGTTCCATAATCTCCCAAATGGTTTATTGCTATGGTATTATAACCTAAAAATTGATAAATTCTTTTTATGGAATCTCCGATTACTGTTGATCTGATATGACCTATATGAAATGGTTTAGCTATATTTGTAGATGAATATTCCACGCATACATTCTTTCCCCTACCTATGGTGCTTTTGCCAAAATTTTCTTTTTTATCAATAGTTTCTTTTAGGACTTCTTCTGCCAAAATATCTTTATCTATAAAGAAATTCAAATAAGCACTTTTATTTTCAATCTTTGCAAAATATTTAGATTCAATTTTTTTTGCCAACTCTTCTGCTATAATTGCTGGGTTTTTTCTGTAAATTTTTGCTAATGAAAATACTGGAAAGGCAAAATCTCCCATTTTATAATCAGGTGGAATCTCAACCATTCTCTCTATTTCATCTTTATTCAAGCCCTCGATATTTTCATTTAAAATATTTATAATTTCTTCTTTAAAATTAATCATAATCTCTCCTTATTTTAAAATTACTCTAGTTACTCCATCTCCACCTTCATTATAGGGTGCATCTGAATATGATTTTACATTTTTTTGTTTTTTTAGGTATTCTCTTAATTTTTTCCTTAAAACCCCTGTGCCTTTACCATGGATTAAGTTCACTGTTTTTAAGCCAGCCAAAAAGGCGTCATCAAGATATTTATCAACAAGATCTCGTGAATCCTCAAAGTTTTTACCCCTTAAATCAATCTGGCTTTTAACATCCATGGTTTTTGATTTAATGATGTTTCTGGTTTTTGTCTTTGACACTTCATCTACTGGATCAATCCTTGTAAGAGATTCTTTTGGTACTTTCATTTTCATTATACCTGATTGTATATAGATATTACCTTTACTATCAGGCAATTCCAAAACTGTAGAAATATTTCCAAATGAATTTCTTACCTGATCGCCTACTTTTATATCTTCAATGGGTTTTTTTGCCTTTTCAATTACAAATTTCTTGTCATTATCAACTTTTCTTATGCTATTTCTTAATAAATCACCCGACTCTTGTATTCTTCGTGCTTGGTCTGATGAAATCTCAGCCTTTAAAGATGATATCTCATCTAAAATTAAGTCCACATTTTCCTTAGTTGATAATAAAATTCTTCTCGCCTCATCTTTTGCCTCTTTAAGAATTTTCTCCTTAGAATTTTCAATCTTTTTTAATTCAATTTCAAGCCTTGCGTTTTGCTTTTCCAGATCGCTTTTATGTCTTTTTGCAAGTTCTTTAAATTCTCTTGTCTTGGTCCTATCTTTTTCGATAGATGCAAGAACTTTTTCAAATTCTATATTTTCTTGAGATATAAGATCCCTAGCATTATTTATAATTTTTTGAGATAGACCAAGCCTTTTTGAAATCTCAAAGGCATTCGATTTTCCCGGCAGACCGATTAAAAGTTTATAGGTGGGGCTTAGGGTATTTATATCAAATTCCATTGATGCATTTTTTACCCCTTCTGTTGTCAGAGCATAAATCTTTAGCTGATTGTAGTGGGTTGTTGAAATACATCTTATTTTTCTTTCTAACATAAAATCCATTATTGAACGAGCAAGAGCCGCTCCTTCTGTGGGATCTGTTCCCGCTCCTAATTCATCAAATAATACTAATGAATCTTCATCTACTTTTTCTAAAATTTCTACAATATTTGTCATATGTGATGAGAAGGTAGACAAATTTTGCTCTATAGACTGTTCGTCACCTATATCTGCAAATAAATTATTAAATATGCCCACTTGTGAATCTTCATCGGCTGGTATATGTAAACCATACTGAGCCATAAGCTGTAAAATTCCTAGGGTTTTTAAAGTTACTGTTTTTCCACCCGTATTGGGTCCTGTTATTATTAAGGATGTAAAATCTTTACCTATATAAATATTTATAGGTACTGCAATTTTCCTATTTAACAATGGATGATAGGCATTTTTTAAATCAATATATCTATTTTCATTGACCTTGGGAAGATTTGCTCCCATATCAAGAGATAATTTGCCTTTAGCAAAAATAAAATCAATTTCTCTTAAAATTAATTCGTTTGACTCAATAGAAGTTGAAACTTCAGCGACTTCTTCAGATAATTCTTTTAAAATTTTTTCAACTTCTTCTTTTTCTTCAATTTTTAAAGTTTTTATTTCGTTATTAGCATTAACAACTTCAATAGGCTCAATGTATACAGTTTGCCCTGACCCTGAAATATCATGGACAAGACCTTTTACCTTTGACTTGTTTTCATTTCTTACAGGAATTACATATCTACCCTCACGCATAGTGATAATACTATCTTGAAGATAATCTTTTTGACTCTGTAAAATTTTTTCCAGCTTTTCTCTCAAAGAGCCTTGCAATTTAACTATGTTTCTTCTTATTGAAAGAAGTTTTCTTGATGCATCATCAGCAACTTGATCTTCTGATATTATTTTTTTATTTATGGAGTCTTCTAAATTTCTATTAATATATAAATTATCAATTAAATCTTTAATTATACTTATGTTTTCTGTATTTTCATCCTTATCATCTTTTTTTAAGTAATTTTTTAAAAGCCTAGAAACTCTTAAAAAATTACTTATGTCAATAAGATTAGAAGGGTTTAATATTCCACCTAATGATGCTCTTCGTAAAACATCTCTTAAGGAAATAATTGCAAAAAGAGGCGGTTCCCCTTTTTTTACAATTAAACTTACAGCTTCAGAAGTTTCTTTTAACCTTTTATTAATTTCTTCATAATCGGTTGATATTTCTATTTCATCTATATAATCTTTGGTTATGTTTGCAGAAGCAAAATATTTTAATTTATCTAATATCTTATTAAGTTCCAAAGTTCTTATAGCTTTTTTAAAAGTCATAATATCCCCCTGTGGAAGTGTCCCTTTGTTAATGAATGAGTTTTTTCTTTAATCTTAATCTTTAACTTTTCTGTCTTTTCTTTATTGTAGCCTAATTTGTAATGTGAGTAAACATCTTCTAAAAATTCATCTGAAATGATATATGGGCTTACATTTAATTTTTTTAAATCGTTCATTTCCTTATCTAAAAATATAGGATAAGAATTTAAAATTTCTGAAATATGTCCTCTTCTGATCAGTTCAAAATCAACATTTTTTTCATCTCTCAAATAATAATTTGTATATGCACAATTTTTACAGTTAGAATCATCCAAACAACCTTTGACTAAAGCGTATGGACAATGGTGCATGGTCATAACTGGTATTTTCCCATAAACAATTAGGCTTAAATTGAAATCAGTATTTTCCCTTATCTCTTTAATTTGGGATAAATTCAGTTCAGGAGATAAAACTGCAGAAGAAAAGCCAATTTCCTTCAAAAAATTAAGATCTGAAATATTAAAAATATTAAGTCCAATATCAGCGTGAAGGCTAAAACCTAAATCCCATAACACTTCAATTTGACTTATATTATTTATAAAAATACCCTGTATTTTTTTATCTTTAATATTATCCCTTATTTGTTCAAGCTCTTTAGAATCATAAATTTTCCCTAACTTTATATATACTTTTTTAAAATTTAATTTATCTAAATCTATCTTAGCTAAATCTTCATATCTTAAAATTATCTTAATATTTTCATCATTAAGTAGTTTTAAATGACTTAAAGAAGAAATTTCAACAAAGATTTTGCCATCTTCTTTCTTATAAGTAGGTACTTTTTTTAAATTTTCTTCTCTTTCATTTCTATCTACGGCTGATAATTTTTCCTCAAATATGCTGACCAATTCCCTTCTCATTTGATTAATCTGAGAGGTTTTTAAAAATGAATCTTCATCCATTTCAATATTTATATTTTTTATCCTAAAAACTGTATCTCCTAATTTTTCTAAAAGGTCTTTTATCTTTTCTTGACTTAGTGGAGCATTTTGCGATTTTTCCACAAAATCTTTTGAATAAATATCTATTGTATAGCCAGAACAATATCCTATTAAATGGGCTTTTTCTCCCTTTTTAATTTTCATATTTAAGTCTAAATCTAGAAAAAAATCATCTTCTCTATTAATCTTTTTTTCTAATTTTTTTTGTAAATCTATGGAAAAAGTTCTATTAATCACTGAGGGAACTTTTATTTTTTTATTAATATTTATCTCATATATTTTGTCTTTTTTAAAGTCCTTAAAAGATTTTTGCCCAAATCTCTCTTTAAGTCCTAAAAATTCCAATCCATCTCCAACTTCAATATCCCTACTAAATTTTACCTTATAATAATTTCCTTTACCTTCTAAGACTTTTCCAATCTCAATCCCTCTGTTATCAGGTCTATCTACGGAAATAAAATTTTTACCAAAATCTTTATTATTAATGCCTTTAGTAAATCCCCTATTAAATATCTGCAGGACTTCTTCCCTATCATTTTTATTTAACTCTCCATCAAGAACTTTTTTATAGGTGCTAACAATTTGATATACATACTCTGGATTTTTCAACCTACCTTCGATTTTTAAAGAATAGGCTCCCAAGTCTATTAAATTTTTTACAGTATCTAAAGAATTCAAATCTTTTGGAGATAAAAAATATTGTCTTTGTGAAAGACTTTTGCCATTTTTACTTATGAGTTCATAAGATTTTCTACAAGCACCCCTACATTCTCCACGATTGCCAGATTTTCCTCCTATCATTGAAGACATCAAACATTGACCTGAATATGATACACACAAGGCTCCATGAATAAAAACTTCAATTTCTAAATTCGTCTTTTCTTTTATGAGTTCAAGTTCATAAAGTGGTGTTTCTCTAGCTAAAACTACCCTAGAAAACCCTAAATTTTCAAGAAATTTTGCCCCATAATAATTATTTATTGTCATCTGTGTAGAAGCATGAAGTTCAAAATCTTTTAATTCTTTTTTTATTCTCATGGCAAAGCCAATATCTTGCAAAATGAGGGCGTCAACACCTATATCATATAGGCTTTTAACAAAATCCATTGCCTCATCCATTTCCTTATCAGCAATTAAAATGTTTACTGTTACAAAAACCCTCTTATTTCTCAAATGTGCATAATTTACTGCTTTTTCAATTTCATCTACAGAAAAATTTGATGCCTTAGCCCTTGCTGAAAATTTTTGACCACCCAAATAAACTGCATCGGCACCTGCCGATATTGCCACAATAAATGTTTCGTAATTTCCTGCAGGTGCCAAAATTTCATAATTATTTCTCATCATATAAACTTTCCAATTCTCTTGATAAGTCTATTATCTTTTTTTGTGCTTGTTGATTTTGATTTTTTAAATTATTATTTTCTTTTCTTAAGTTACTAATATCTTCGTTTAGAATTTTGATTTTATCATTCTTTTTAAAATTATCACTAGATTTTTCTTTGAGTTCTTCGTTAGTTTTGTTGAATTTTTTACGCAAGTCTAAAATTTCATCATTGGATTGTTTATTGACTCCTCTTAATTTAGAAATTTCTTCCTTAAGCTTAGAAATTTCTTCAACTTTTTCTAAAGCTTGTGCTTTATCCTGACTGATTTTGCCCATTTCAGCCTTTGATTTCTTTTCCTTTTGCAACTCATCTAGGATATTTAGAGCCGTTAAAATAGTTGATTCCAATTGATTTAACTTATAATTGGACTTTTCAATATTAGTAATTCTTTCATTTAACTCTGTGGCAAGATTTTTTATATAAGATGGGTCTTCTCCTCCTACCACATAGAATTTCATGTCTTTAATTTTTACTTCTACACGCTTTTGTGACATAAATCCTCCTAACTTCTCAATACTGCCCCCAATTGTTTTTCAATTGATTTTACAACATTTTCTGAAATAGTGCTGATATCATCATCAGTTAAAGTTCTATCTTTACTTCTAAATACTAAAGAGAAGGCTAAAGATTTCTTGCCTTTTTCTATATTATCTCCCTCATAAATATCGAATACTTTAAAGGATTCCAATAAGTCTTTTCCATTATCTTTTGCAATTTTTTCAATTTGAGAGGCTTCAATATCTCTATCCATAACAAAAGCAAAATCTCTTTTTATTGAAGGATATTTGAAAAGTTCCTTAAAAGTATAATTATTAATTGAATTTTCAGTGATAAAGTCAAAGTCAAGTTCTGCTACATAAACTTTTTTCTTCATTGAGTAATTTTTAAGAACTAAAGGATGAACTTCTCCAAGTATTCCCAAACTGTGGCCCTTATAAAATATCTCTGCACACCTACCTGTGTGAAGATATGATTTTTTTATTCTTTTATAGGTAAAGCCTGATAGTCCTACATTCCACAATATTTTTTCAATGCTTTCTTTTAAATAATAAAAATCACCAATATCATAAAATCCCATTACAAGTTTTAATTTTTCTTCTGGTAATTCTTTTTGAGATTTAAAGAATGTATTTCCAATTTCAAATCCTGCTACATTTTCATTAAATCTTGCTGCATTTTTGGAAAGAGCATCGATCATTGAAGGAATTAGAGAAGGTCTCATAATAGAATAATCTTCGCCTAAGGGATTCAAAATATTTAAAGTATCTCTTATTGGGTCATCTTTATCAATATTTAACTTATCAAATATTGTTGGGCTTACAAAAGAATAAGTCATAAATTCATTGTAGCCAAGCCCAGTCAAGAAGTTTTTAATTCTTATTTCAATTTCCCTGTAATGAGGGCGAGAGCCAACTGAAAGTTCCCCACGCAAAGGATTTTTTTCAATATTTGCATAGCCATAAATTCTTGCCACTTCTTCAATTAAATCTTCAGCTATATTTATATCTCTTCTAAATGTTGGAACTTTTGCGCTTATTATATCTCCATTAACTTGACATTTAATTTCAAGCCTTTGCAAAATAGATGCAATTTCTTCTGTTGAAAGTTCTATGCCCATTAGGTTGTTATTTTTTTCTTTAGAAAGTTCAATTACTTTTTCTTCTACCTTATTTTTATATACATCAATATGTCCATCAATAACATTACCAATGTTTAAAGCCTGAGCCAAATGGCACATACGATTTACAGATATTTCACAAAGATTTGGGTCAAGCCCCTTTTCAAATCTTCCAGAAGCTTCAGAGCGAAGGTTTAATCTTTTTGATGTTTTTCTGATCTTGTCTTCATTAAAGCAAGCTCCTTCAATTAAAACATTTTTAGTGTTTTCGTTGATTTCAGAATCCAAGCCTCCCATTATTCCACCAAGACCTATGATTTCTTCTCCATCAGTAATTAAAATATCTCCACTTTTCAAATCTCTTTCTTTCCCATCAAGGGTCTTAAATTTTTCTCCATCTCTTGCTTCTCTAACTACTACTTTTTTATTTTTCAAAGAGTCTAGGTCAAAAGCGTGCATAGGAGTTCCTAATTCAAGCATAATAAAGTTAGTTAAGTCAACAATATTTGAAATTGGTCTAACTCCTGCTGCCATCAAATAATTTTGCATCCACAAGGGTGATGGTTCAATTTTTATATCAGATAAAACTCTTGAATAATATCTATAACAATTTGGTGTGTCTATTTGAATATCTTCTAAAAAGTCCTTGATATTTCCTTTGGCATTTTTAACTTCAACAGAGGGTCTTTTTATTTTTTTATCAAGAGTTGCCGCTGTTTCTAGAGCCATGCCTATGATTGATAGACAATCTGGTCTATTTGGAGTAATTTCAAACTCTATAATTGGTTCATTTAAGTCTAAAAGTTCTATTACATCTGCGCCAACTTCTGTATCTTTTGGAAAAATAAATATCCCATTTCTTGCTTCTTTAGGAATAACAGAAACATCGTATCCAAGTTCTTCTAAAGAACACATCATCCCTTGTGATTCTACTCCTCTAAGTAGTCCACTCTCAATTTCTATTCCATTATGAAGTTTTGCTCCGTCAAGGGCTACAGGGACAATTGCTCCTTCAAAAACATTTTTCGCTCCCGTAACAATTTGTAAATCTTTATCTTTAAAATTAACTTTGCAAACAACTAATTTATCAGCATCAGGATGCTTTTTTATTTCTATAATTTTACCAGTATATACACCTTCTATGCCCTCAGACCTTGTAATAATAGATTCAACGTGAGAACCTGAGTCTGAAAGTTTATCTGCAAGTGTTTTTATATCTTCATCTAAATCTATATAGTCCTTCAACCATTTAATAGGTACGTACATTTCTCCTCCTAAAATTGTTCCAAAAACTTAGTATTATTTTCAAACATCATTCTAATATCTTTTATGCCATATCTTACCATGGCTATTCTGTCAATTCCCATACCAAAGGCAAAGCCTGAATAAATTTCAGGGTCAATACCACAATTTCTAAGAACATTAGGATGAACCATACCGCAGCCTAAAAGTTCCATTGACCAACCTGTATGATTACAGCTCGGGCATCCCTTGCCTTTGCAATTTGGACAAGTAGTATCTACTTCCAAAGAAGGTTCTGTAAAAGGAAAATAATGGGGTCTATATCTTGTTTTCATATCTTTTCCAAAAAATGCCTTGACAAAATAATCGAGCGAATGCATTAGATTAGCAATTGTTACATTTTTATCTATTACTAGACCTTCCATTTGGTGGAACATTGGTGAGTGTGTTGCATCAACTTCATCATTTCTAAAAACTCTTCCTGTACATATCATTCTCAAAGGAGCTCCTATTTCTTTCATAGCTCTGATTTGACAAGGTGAAGTTTGTGTTCTAAGTAATTTTTTATCATCAAAATAAAATGTATCTGTCATATCTCTGGAAGGATGATTTGCCGGAGTATTTAATAAATCAAAATTATTTTCTACAGTTTCAATTTCAGGTCCGTCATATACTAAAAATCCCATTTTAATAAACAAATCTTCCAAGTCTTCGATAGTTCTTTTTAATGGATGGTAGTGTCCAAGAATTAAATTATCAGTTTCTAAGGTAACATCTATTCTTTCAGCTTTTAACTTTTCTTCCAAAAGTGCATTTTTTATAATATTTTCTTTTTCTTTTAGTGAGTTTTCAATATTTTCTCTAATTTCATTGGCAAGGGCTCCCATTTTAGGTCTTTCTTCCTTAGAGAGTTTGCCCATTTCCTTTAAAAGTCCCGTTAAGGCTCCTTTTTTACCTAAATATTTTATCTTTATCTCTTCAATTGTTTTTAAATCTATGGCATCCTTAATATTATTTAAAGATGCTTCTTTAATTTTGAAAAGTTCCTCTCTCATAACATCCTCCCTTTTTTCCTTATAATTATACCATTAGGATAAAAGCAATACAAAAATTTTTCTAAATATACTTACAATAAATTAATAAATACCAATATATCCGTCAGTTCTTTTTTCTGTAGCACCTACATAAGATCCGTTTTCTAGCCTTAAAATAATTTGTCCTCTTCCCATATCTGTATAATCAGATCTTATAATCATATTATGACCAAATTCCTTTAAAGTATTAATCATATAATTTCCGTAATCCATTTCTATTTCCACATTTCTATCTCCTGTCCACATAAATCTTGGAGCATCAAGAGCCGCCTGTGGATTCAAATTAAAATCAATCATATTTGTTAGTACTTGAACATGAGCCTGTGGCTGCATAAAACCTCCCATAATTCCAAAGGGACCTATTGCTTTATTATCTTTACTAATAAAACCTGGAATTATTGTGTGATAAGGAAGTTTTCCTCCACTCAAAGCATTTACACTGTTAGAATCAAAAGAAAAATTAGCAAGTCTATTATTTAATGCAATTCCTGTAGTTGGTACTACAATACCAGAACCGAATCCATTATAGTTTGATTGAATTAAAGAAACCATATTTCCCTCACTATCAGCCGTAGCCATATAAACTGTAGAAGGTGAAATAGGTAAAATATTTTTATAATTTTTTGCACAAGTTCCTATTAATTTTTTTCTTTTTTCGGCATATTCATCAGATAAAAGTTCATCTACTCTTTTTTTCATAAAAGATGGGTCTGCAATATATGTTTTGCCATCTGTCATAGCAATTTTTATAGCCTCGATAATTTTGTGCAGAGTTTTTGGGTCTTCCCTATCAGTTAAAGTTAATTTATTTAAAATGTTTAACGCCATTAAAACTGAAACTCCGTGACCATTCGGTGGAATCTCCCAAATATCATAACCTTTATAATTTGTACTTATAGGATCTACCCATAAAGGCTTATATGCTTTCAAATCATCTATATCTAAAAAACCGCCAAGGTCTTTAACAGAAGTAGAAATTTTTCTTGCCAAATCACCACTATAAAAGGATTTCCCCTCAGTTTCTAAAATTTCTTCCAAGGTATTTTTCAAATTTTCATTTTTTACTATATCTCCAGCTTTTGGTGCTTTCCCCTTATCAGAAAATACCTTGAAAAATTCTTCTAAGCCACAAATATCTTTTAAATTTTTATATTTATTAACTTCATCGTCCCAAAGTTTTGCAACTTTTGGAGAAAGGGCGTAACCATTCTTAGCATAATTAATTGCTGGTTCAAAGATTTCTTTTAAAGGCAATTTACCAAACTTATTATAAATTTCAAACCAAGCCCCAACTGCCCCCGGTGTGTTTACTGAATCTACTCCAAAAAAAGGCATATCCTCATAAGATTTTTCTCTAAGAGCTTGTATTGATATTTTCTTAGGACTTCTACCACTTCCATTGATACCATATAATTTATTTTTATATGAAATTATGGCAAATAGATCAGCACCCAAACCATTACAGGTTGGTTCCACAACTGGCATAGAAATAGCTGCTGCAAGGGCTGCCTCAATAGCATTTCCACCTTTTCTTAAAATTTCAATACCCGCTAGTGCAGCACTTGGATTAGATGTTGCTACCATTGATTTATTTGAAAATACTACTCCTCTTCTTGAAGAGTATGGATAAGAATTAAAATTAAATTCCATAAATCCTCCTACTTATTTTTATATTTTAACATAAGTGAATTTTTTCAATGATAAATAAAGAAAAAACTCTGAATATATCAGAGCTTTTAAATTATTATTCATTAGGCTTTGCAAAAATCATTTTGCCTGCTGCAGTTTGTAGGGCGGAGGTAACTGTAACATCAATAGTTTTTCCAATAAGATGTTTGCCATTTTCGACAACAATCATAGTCCCGTCATCAAGATAACCTAAACCTTGGTTAAATTCACGACCGGCTTTTACTATTTGAATTTGCATTTCTTCTCCCGGCAAATAAACGGGTTTTACTGCATTGGCAAGTTCATTAATGTTTAAAACAGGAATTTTTTGAACAAGAGCGACTTTATTTAAATTGTAATCATTTGTTACGATTTTACCGTTTAAATCACCTGTAAGTTTAAGAAGTTTTGAATCAACTTCTGAAATATCTTCATAGGGTTCTTGTTCAATAACTAAATTTACATCATTGAGGTTTTGAATCTCCTTTACAACATCTAAGCCTCGTCTTCCTCTTTTTCTTTTTAAAGAATCAAAAGAATCAGCAATATGTTGCAATTCTTCCAAGACAAAAACTGGTATAACAATTGTCCCCTCAACAAAACCTGATTTAATAATATCCAAAATTCTTCCATCTATAATTACTGATGTATCAAGAACTTTTGGAGTCCCATCAAAGTTTTTATATTTTATTTTATCTTTAGGTGGTTTTTTGTTGGACACAACAAAATCTTTAATCTTAAAATTTAATACATCCTTATTTGAAAGACCAATTTTTAATCCTAAGTACCCAAATATTCCATATAAAATAATTGAGATGGCACTACCCACATAAGGAATTGGGATTTTGTATATAGGCTGAGAAATTAAAAAAGCCAATATAAAACCAATAATAATTCCTAATACCGCAAAGATAATTTCTGTTAATGACCTTTGTTTTAGTTCCTTTTCCCATATAGTTAAAAGTTCTATCAAAGAATTGAAAACTTTAGATGAAAAAATAAAAAATATAAGTGCAAATAAAATAACAATAACTAAAGAAATAACAAAGATAACATTATCATTGCCGATACTTTTCACAAAATCAATCTGAGTAATGATTGATACCAAAAAATAACCAGCTCCGGCACCAATAAGAGTAAACAAAATTCTAAATATTTTTGCCACTATAGAACGGTTCTTATTAATAAATATTCCCCCTATCCAAAAATAGCCTCATCAACCATTGAAACAACTTCATCAACATCTTTATCAAATACTAGTGCCATTTCTGAAATTATAATAATCCTTGCTTCATTTAAAATTTTTCTCTCACCTGTAGAAAGAGATTTTTTTGAATCTAACTTTTCCAAAGATTTTATAACCCCAGCTATTTCGATCAGGTTTCCTGACTTGATTTTATCCAAGTTGAATCTGTATCGTCTGTTCCAATTTGTGGGCATTTTAAATTTTTCTTCCGAAGAAAGAATTTCTAAAACTTCCTCCATTTCACTGATTTCCATGATTTTTCTCACACCGACCTCATCGGCTTTTTTTACAGGGATCATAACTTTTAATTTATTTATAGGTAAAAGCAAAACATAGTACTCGTGTTTTTTTCCTAAAATTTCCCTGTCTTCTATCGCTACAATTGTTCCCGCCCCATGCATGGGATAAACAACCTTATCGCCTATTTTAAACATTTTCTACCTCCAATACCATATTAAAGTATATCAGAAAAAGATAAAAAAGTAAAATTTTTAGTATATCATAGAAATATAATTATTGCAAAATATATAGATAAATATTTTATATTTTTTAATCTTATTAATATAGAAAAAAAACGTGGAAAATCCACGTTTTCTATATATTCTATAAACTTCTATTCTCTCTACTTTTTTTGTAGGGAAAATTTTTTCTTGCTTCTTTTACCAGATCTGCTTCAATAGAAAAAACTTCTACTCCTTCATCTTCGCCCATGTCGAGCAAAACCTCTCCATAGGGTGATGTTATCATGGAATGAGCCCAGGCATTTTTTGAAAGTTCATTATCCCTTGCTATTGAAGGAGAAATTAAAAAGCATTGAGTATCCATAGCTCTTGCTCTGTTGCAAAGCTCCCAAAATCTTTTTCCAGTTTTTATCATAAAAGTTGAGGGCATAAAAATTACTTCTGCTCCAAAATTTACAAGACTTTGAAATAGCTCAGGAAATCTTGAATCATAACATATCAAAAGACCTGCATTTGCAAATTCAGTTTGGAATACTCCTAGAGATTTACCACCTGTAATGGTATCTGATTCCTTAAAACCTTCTATGTCAAAAAGATTTATTTTTGAATAGGAAAAAATTTCTTTGCCACAAGCATTAAATACAAAAGACTTATTATAAATTTTATCTCCGTCACTAATAGGAATAGAACCACCAACAAGATATATCCCATACCTTTTAGCAAGCTTTTTCATAAGTTCATAGGACTCTTCCCCCTCTTGCTCCTTAAATTTTGTAAAATAAGAATTTTGATAGGGGCAATTCCACATTTCAGGAAGTGCAACTACATCTGCTCCTTTTTGGCAAGCTATATCTACAAGTTCTTCCATTCTTTTTAAATTGTAATCCTTATCACCTTTAGAAGCTATCTGAATCATGCCGACCTTAAAATTTTTCATTTTTTCTCCTTATATAAACCTAATAAACAATACTAAAATTCCCAATATTATTCTATAAATTCCAAAATATGTGAAGTCATTATTTCTAATATATGATAGAAATTTTTTTATTACAATTAATGCTACAATATATGAAACTATTCCACCAACAATAATCAAAAACCATTGCCATAAACCAAAGGAAATACCAATTTTTATAACTTTTAAAGCCGTTGCTCCTAACATAGTTGGGATTGCAAGATAAAAGGAAAATTTTGCAGCTGATGTTCTTGAGCATCCAAGTAACATAGCTCCAATTATTGTCGCTGCAGACCTTGAAGTGCCTGGTACCATAGCTAAGCATTGAAATACACCAATAAAAAATGCTGTTTTCAAAGAAATATCATCTAAATCATTATACTTAAAATTGGAATCTTTATTCTTTTTTTCCATTAAAATAATAATTATCCCATAAAAAATAAGGGCTATAGATACAGTAACTTCATTAAATAAATACTTGTCAATTAAATCATCAAATAAAAATCCCAATACTGCTGCTGGTAAAAAACCTATTATTATTTTTGCTAAGAGTCGCATAGTTGGCATATCTCTTAATTTCCATTTGTCCTTTAAAGATAAGCTTTTATATTTATCCCCAACTTTTTCTTGTATCTTATATTTTCCTATAGGGTTTAAATCATTAAAATATAAATACAAAACAGATAATATTGCTCCTAATTGAATTATTACAAAAAATGCATTAGAAAATTCCTTGGGACTAAGCTCAATAAATTTTCCAAAAAGAATTAAATGTCCTGTTGATGAAATAGGTAAAAATTCTGTCAAGCCTTCAACTATTCCAAGAATTAATACTTTAAATAAATCAAAAATCATACTAACCTCCATAGTGAATAATTATACCATTAGCATAAAATTTTACATAGTGTTTAACGAAAAAAAGGAGGTTACTCCCCTCCTCTTTCTAAATTTAAAAACTTTGTATATTCTTTTTTAAATACCAGCTCTACAGTTCCTGTAGGACCATTTCTATGTTTAGCAATTATAAGTTCACCAATATTTGGCTTTTCAGATTCCTCTTTATTGTAATACTCATCCCTGTATAAGAACATAACAACATCTGCATCTTGTTCAATTGCTCCAGATTCTCTCAAATCAGAAAGAATAGGTCTGTGGTCGCTACGAAGTTCGGGCGCTCTGGAAAGTTGTGACAAAGCTATTACTGGTACATCTAATTCTTTTGCTATTGCCTTTAGATTTCTAGAGATTGTTGAGATTTCTTGTTGCCTTGATTCAACCCTTCCAGACATCTGCATCAGTTGCAAATAATCTATAACAATAAGGTCAAGACCCTTTTCAACTTTCATTCTCCTACACTTAGCCTTTAATTCTAAAGGGCTTATAGCAGCCGTATCATCTATTTCTATTTTTAAATCAGATATAATTGGCATTGCATTAATTATTTTTGTCCACTCATCTTCATTAATATCTCCAGAAATAACTTTTTGCAAATCTACGTGTGCATTTGATGAAATTACTCTTTGTACTAGTTGATTTTTGCTCATTTCCAAAGAAAATATCGCCACCTTAGCATCATTTTTTAAAGCAGCATTTGTAGCAATATTTACCATTAGAGCTGTTTTTCCCATTGAAGGTCTAGCTGCAATTAAAACTAAATCTGATTTTTGAAGTCCTGAAAGTTTTCTATCTAAATCTACAAAACCAGTTGATAAGCCTGTAAGTCCACCAGGATTTTGTGCTCTTTGTTCCATTTGACTAAAAGAATCAAGCACAATATCTCTAATGTTTACAAGTCCACGTCTATTGGAATCTTCATTAATTTCGAAAATACTTTTTTCTGCAAGTTCAATTAAACTTGACGCAGCCGCCTCTGGTGAATAAGCCTTTGTTATGACTTTTGAAGAAGAATCTATTAATTTTCTTAAAATAGATTTTTCTTTAATGATGTTTAAATAATATCTTGAATTTGAAACCGCTGCAACTGAGGAAGAAATATCAGCTAAATATACGCTTCCACCAACTTCTTCCAAAGAATCAGTCCTTAATAATTCTTCTGATAAAGTTACCACATCGCAAGCTTCATTTCTGTTGTATATAGATAATATGGAAGAATAAATTTTTTGGTGTGCAGGAGAATAAAAATCTTCTACTGAAATTATTTCAATAGATAAAGTAATTGCCTCTTTAGACAAAAGCATTGCCCCAAGAGCTGAAGTTTCAGCATCATTATTGTGGGGTGGGATTCTTAAATTTTCCGTATCCAAATTATTTAATTCCATATCTTCCATTTTTATTCACCATCAACTTCAACTTTTATATTTGCAACTATTTTAGGATATAATTTTATTTCAATATTTTTTAGCCCTATAGATTTTATATTTTCTGCAAGATCTATTTTTTTCTTATCTATCTGAACATCGTATTGCTTTTTTATTTGATCAGCTATATCTTTTGAGGTAATAGCTCCAAATAATTTTCCACCATCACCTGCTTTAGCAGTTATTAATATTTTCTTACTTTCTAACTTTTTCTTAAGTTCCAAAGCTTGTTTTCTGTTTTCCTTTTCATTTTCTTCTTCTATTCTTTTTTCTTCTTGCCATTTTGCTAAATTTTCTTTAGTAGCTTCAATAGCAATTTTCATTGGGATTAAGAAATTTCTAGCATATCCATCCTTAGCATTAATTAAATCCCCACTTTTTCCTAAATCTTTATGGTCTTTTATTAGAATTATTTTCATCTTTATTCTCCTTATTTTCTTCCATGTATTCATTAATAGCATCTGTTAATTTTTTCTCTGCTACTTCAAAATCCTTGGTGTCGAGCTGAGCTCCAGCCATATTCAAATGACCTCCACCACCAATTTTTTCTAAAATTAATTGAACAGAAACAACTTCACCCCTAGACCTTCCAGAAATATGAATTTTATCTTTTGATAAAGTCATAACAAAAGATGCGTCAATACCATTAATTTCAAGAAGTGCATCTGCAGATTGAGCTGCAACTAAAACTGAATTGTCAAGTTCTTTCTCAAATTTTGCTACAGCAATATTTCCGCCAATTATTTTTGCAGACTGAATAACTTCAGCCCTATATATCATAGTTGAAAAATCATCTTCAAAAAGTGCCTTAACTTTTGTCATGTCTGCTCCTGCTCTTCTCAAAGTTGAAGCAGCTTCAAAAGTTCTAACTCCTGTTTGGAAAGAGAAATTTTTCGTATCTACAACAATACCACTCATTAATGCATCAGCTTCAAAATGAGTTAAGTTTAAGTCATCTGACATATATTCAAGCATTTCTGTAATTAATTCACAAGTAGATGAAGCATAGGGCTCAACATATGTCAATACAGGATTTTTAACAAATTCTCCACCTCGCCTGTGATGGTCAATTACTACAACCTGAGTTGTTCCATTTAATAGTTTGGGACATTCTGTAAAAGATGGTTTGTGATTATCTACAAGTATTAGCAATGAAGAATTTTTAATACTTGACAGAGCCTCATCTCTAGAAACAATTTTTCTATAAGTTTCAGGCTCCTCTTTCTTCATTCTTTTTATTAGATTATCTATAGATGGATTTGATTGTTCTAAAACAATAAAACCATCCTTATTCCTATTTAAAGTCGCCCTAAGAACACCTATTGCTGCACCTATTGCATCCATATCAGCATTTATATGGCCCATAACATAAACATTTTCTGATCTATCAATTAATTGTCTTAAAGCTTCACCAATTACCCTAGCTTTTACTTTATTTCTTTTTTCCACAGCCTTCGATTTTCCACCAAAGAATTCATAGTTATCTGAAACTTTTATGACAGCTTGATCTCCACCACGTCCTAAAGCTATATCCAAACAGGAATCTGCTTCAACATTAGCCGCCTTAAAATTAAGACCTATTGAAGATGTCCCAATGGATAAGGTAATAGGCATAGAGTTTTCTCTATTTAATTCTCTTAAATCATCAAGAATATCAAATCTTTTTTCCCTGATATCAAGGAAAGATTTATAATCTAAAATAACCAAATAAGAATCTTCATTGTATTTTCTAAATAAAGCATCGTACTGTTCAAAATATGATCTTATTGTTGAGTCAATAGCTGCGATTAATTGTGGTTTATTAGCTGATGGAGTGGAATCCATAGCTTCATCATAATTATCTACTTCTAATTTAACAACTATAGGATACTCATTTGTATATTTTTTCTTTAGCTCAAAATAAGCTGAATTGTTTACGAAATAAAATAAAATTACCTTATCTCTTCCACCTTTTGACTTAGATGTATCACAAATATTTACATAAGCTCTATAGTAATCCATATCAATATTTACATCAAAGGATTTTTTATCATCATCCTTTAAAATATTTTTGAAATCAACATCTTTAATAAAATCATCAATATTCTCATTCATAAGTTCCATATCTTCAAAAAGATTTAGAAAATGAGTGTTGTACCAAATAATAATTCCTTTTTCATCTGTAACAACAAGCGGATGAGGCATATTAAATATTGCTGTCTTAGTTAATGAATCAAAGTCCTCATCTAAATTTTCCACATATTTTTTATTATCTTCATTTTTCTTCTCAATAGATTTGTAGGTAATTATAATGATGTAAATAAAAATTAGAAATAGTCCAAGACCTGCTTGAATTTTATATAGACCAGCTACAACAATTGCTATAAGGCCAAAAATCATATAGGCAGCAAAATCTTTCATTGAAAAATCATTTTTCATATTACACACCTATCTTTCTAAAATCTATAAACAAATCTACTGCGCCTAAAAATATAAATAGCATTTGCAAGAATGGAAAAGTTAGACTAACAATTATAATAATAGTTTGCAAAAATCTACTAACCTTCATAGAAGTCATGAAAAACTTTATAATTGCTAGACCTTCAACAAAGAGTAAAAATAAAAGAATAAACAATAAGTTTTTATAAATAATCTCTGTTTCCTGTGGAAATTTCAATAGATATAAAACACCAATGGTCGCAAAGCCTAAAAAAATAACCTCTTTTGGTATCTTAATAAATTCCAAAGATGGTGGACCTATAATTATTCTTCCCTTTGCAAACATAGTCCTGACAACTGAAATATATACTATATAAGAAAAAACCAAAGATGAAATAATAAGGTAAGATGGTGCCATTTGCAAGAAAGTATAATACAAGTTTGAAACTCTTGATGTGATATCAAAAATTTCAGTATCTGCAAGGCCGACTTCACTACCTATATTAGTATAAATGTTGATTAATCCCTCAAGAGTTTTTTTAGAATTTAAAACCTCTGAATTAATGCCAAAAGAAACCAGTAAAACTATAACGGATGCAAAAAATGAAATTGCACCAGCTATAAAGATATGAGTTCTTGACCTTCTACTCGTAATCATATAATGGAAAACCAAAATTAAGGGTCCGAAAATTGTAAATACAACAAAACCATCTATAGGATTAAAAATTGCGCCTAAAAGCACACAAACCCCTATAAATATTCCCATAATTTTAAGGATTCCCTCCTTAATGGATTCTACAATATACATCGAAGGGAAAAAAATATATAAAAATGGAAACACTACACCACATAAGGCTAAAAGAATTGATTTAATAGCCAACATGAGTAAATCTCCATAGTTCTTTTTATCTTCCAAAGAATCAACTCCTCCAACATATTTTACCATACCAGTACAAGTTTATACAAGAATACAGATTCTCAAAAAGACGGAAAATTAGAGAAAAAGAAATATTATTTAATAATATTATTTATACAAAAATTTTTTATTATTTTTCTACAAAATATTTTATAAATTAACCTTAAAATATAAAAAAATTATAATAAGTGTAAAAAGCTAAAGTTAAATTTACAAATAATATATTAATTTTTCACTTACTTAACAATATATATTAATTTTACCCATATATAATTAAAAAATGTAAAAATTTAAGCATTATATTATGAAATACATTCCACTTTATGGTATAATATATTTGAGGAGTGATAGTATGATTCAAAGCTTGGTTAAAGCTGCAAATGTTTTGAATTTTTTAAGAACTGAAAATAGAGAACTTACAATAGCTGAAATTTCAGAACATTTAGATTTGCCTCCCTCAACAGCCCACAGAATATTGAGAACCCTGATTTCTGTAAAATATGTTTACAAGGATGAAAAAACTCATTTATATTCTTTAGGTTCTGGACTTATACCCTTGGGATTTTCAGCAACTGCATTTGTAAATCCTCAAAGAGAAACTTCAGACGTTTTAAAAGAATTATCATTACAAACTGGCGAGGATTCTTTTTTGATTATAAAAAGTGGTAGAAAGGGGCTAGTAATTTCAAAAGTAGAAGGAAAACACCCTCTAAAAATAGTAGAAAATTTTGGATACGAAATTGACCTTCATTGGGGAGCAATAAGAAAAGTTATCTTGGCTTTCCAAAGCAAAGAATTTATAGATAAATATATAAGTGAAGGTTTGTCCGACAATCTTAACGGAAAAGTTGATGTCGAAAAATTAAAAAAAGAATTAGAAGAAATCAGAAAAAATATGGTATCAACATCTAATTCCGACTATATCACGAATGCAGCAGGAATAGGGGCACCTGTTTTTAATTATAACGGTGAACTCCTAGGAGCTTTAGGAATAGTTTTGCCTAAAGAAAGAATGACTGAAGAAAACAAAGAAAGTTTTATATATTCTGTAAAATCTTGTGCTGAAAAGCTTTCAAAAAATATTGGTTACACAAATTAAGCTTACTAATTAAATTTTTTATATACTCAAAAAATACCCCCTAATAATTTATTAGGGGATATTTTATACCTTTTTTAGTGAATATCGACTTCAATAAACTCATTAATCTTTATAAATTTTTATTTTATCTCTTATTGACAAATTAAAAATAAATTGTTATCTTGTATATGGTATACCATATATTTTATACTTACATTACTTAATAATAAAAAGGAGTTGAAATCCATGAAAGTATCTATTATTCAATGTAAATTGAATTTTGGAAATGTTGATGAAAATTTTGAATTAATTGAAAAAAATATAGAACAAGCTGCTAAAGATAAGCCCGATGTGCTTGTCCTTCCAGAGATGTGGAATACATCTTTTATTCCCAAAGATATTAAAGAAATTGCTGATAAAGACTCTGTAAGAACAAAAAATTTCTTACAAAGTGTATCAAAAAAATATAATGTTAATATTGTAGGGGGTTCTGTTTCAAATTTAAGAAATGATAAATTATACAACACATCTTATATTTATGGTAGAGATGGTAACTTAATTGCTCAATATGATAAAGTTCATTTATTCTCACCCTCTGATGAAGACAAAATATTTGAAAAAGGAAATAAATTAGTTACTTTTGAAATTGATGGAGTTAAATGTGGTATTGTTATTTGCTATGATATCAGATTTGTAGAATGGATTAGAAAATACGCTTTAAATGATATAAAAATCTTATTTGTTCCAGCTGCATGGCCAAAAATAAGAAGTCTTCATTGGGATACTCTTAATAGAGCTAGAGCAATCGAAAATCAAATGTTTGTTGTGAATGTAAACTCTTTAGGAAAGTCAGATTCAGGTGACTTTGGTGGTCATTCATCAATAATTGACCCTTGGGGAGAATATATTGTTAAACCTGACGAAGAAGTTGGAATTAAAGTTGGAGATATTGACTTAGAAGTAATTAAAGACATAAGAGCAAGTATTAACGTATTTAATGACAGAAGAAAAGATTTATATTAATTTTACAGGAGGTATTTATGAAATTTAATGTTATAGGATTAAAAGAAAATAAAGAAATTGAAATTAAACCAGACCATGTTTATGTAGTAGGATATTCTGGCTCTAACAAAGATAAAACTTGGGAACATATCAATGAATTGGAAAGAGAACTTGGTGTTACTCCACCCCCACATATTCCAACATTATTTGAAGTTGCAAGAGAAATGGTAACTCAAGATAAAGATTTATTTTTCTGTGGTGAAAAAACTTCAGGGGAATGTGAGTATATAATTATAAAAATTCATGGAATTATTTATATAGGTTTAGGTTCAGATCATTCAGATAGAGAATTAGAAGCTGATTCCGTTCCTAAGGCAAAACAAATATGCTTAAAACCAATAAGCAAAGAAATTTGGTTATACGATGATATAAAGGACCACTTCAAAGAAATTGAATTGAATTCAAAGTCTGATAATGAAGATTACCAAAAAGGTACTTTAGCTGACATTTTATCTGTCGAAGAGATAATCAAAGAACTTGAAGATAGAGTTGATACTATTGATAATTGCATAATATATTCAGGAACTGTTCCTGTACTTTCTGGTTTTAAATTTGGTAAAAATTTCTACTTAGAGTTAGTAGATAAAAAATTAAATAGAAAGATTTCATTTGATTATAATGTAAATATTATCCCAGATGAGGCAAGATAAGTATGAGAGAAGAGAAAAAATCATCATTAGGTGTCTTAATTGGTTCAGCTTTTATACTAGCCACATCATCTGTTGGACCAGCGTTTCTTACACAAACAGCACAATTTACAAGTGATTACAGAGAAAACTTTGCTCTAGGTATTTTCATTGCAATTTTATTTTCTTGGATTGCTCAACTTAATTTTTCAAGGATAATAGGCGTTTCAAACCTAAGAGGTCAAGAAATAGCTAATACAATAAAACCAGGTTTAGGTACAATATTAGGTTTTATTGTAGCAGCTGGTGGATTTTTTTTTAATATAGGTAATATTGCTGGGGTTTCTTTAGGACTAACAGCCCTAACTGGTCTAAATGTAAAAATCACGGCTGCTATAGCAGGAATAATTGGAATAATTATTTTTTCTGCCAAAAATATAGGAAAAATAATGGACATGTCTGCTACCATAATGGGCTCAATTATCATTGTTTTACTATTACTTATAACCGCAAAAGCTCCTGTTCCTTTTGGTCTTGCTTTTCAAGGTTTAGTTACACCAAAAGAATTACCTATTTTTGCAATTCTAACATTGATAGGTGGAACTGTTGGTGGATTTATTCCTTTTTCAGGAGCACATAGATTAATTGATGCAAAGGTAGTAGGAGAAGAAAATTTGGGAGAAATTAATAAATCTGTAAATTTAGGGTTGCTTGCTTCCGCTCTTGTAAGAATTCTTATGTTTTTAGCTACACTTGCTGTTCTTAAAGAAGGATTTGCTCTTGACCCAAAAAATCCAGCTGCATCTCCATTTGAAATAGTTTTCGGCACATTTGGCTTAAAACTTTTCGGAATTGTTTTTGCTTGTGCATCATTAACATCTGTAATTGGAAATTCTTTTACATCTATATCATTTCTAAAAAATTTCTCCTTTATAGATAAAAATGAAAACAAGTGTATAATTGCTTTTATAGTAATCTCAACAATATTATGTATTATAGCTGGTCAACCAGCTCTACTGCTCGTATTAGTAGGAACAGTGAATGCTTTTATTTTACCTTTCAGTTTGTTTATAATGCTTAAAGCTACTAAGAATAAAAGCATAGTCGGCGATTATGAACATTCAAAAATATTAACTTATTTGGGATACTTAGTAATTTTAATTACAACTGTTTTTGCAATTTTAACTTTATATAATAACATTATAAAATAAATAAAAAGGCTTCTACCATTAAGGTGGAAGCTTATTTATTTTCAAATCTTCTAATTATTGATTTTTCTGTCATAAACATATGTCTAGACATAGCTTTTTTAGATTTCTCAATATCTCTTTTTTTAAGTGCTTCTATTATTTCTCTATGCTCCTTAAAAACCACTTCAGTCCTTCCTGGGTCTTTCATAGCGATTAAACCAAAATATCTAACTATATCATTAATGTTTTTCATAAGTCCTATTAAAAGAAAATTATTACTTAACTTGTAGATATATTCATGAAAAGACCTATCAAGCTTGATAAGGCTATTATAATCATCAACTTTTTGCTGTTCTAAAAGTAAATCTTCAAGAACTTTTATATCTTTTTCATTTATCCTTTTTGAAGCTTCTTTTACAGCTAAAATTTCTAGTGCAGACCTTACTTTTTGAGCCTCTAATATTGAATCCAAATCAAACTCTCTCACATGAGTAGGTTTATATGGTTCATTAATTATCCACCCTTCAAATGATAGTTTCATAAGAGCCTCTCTAATAGGAGTTCTACTGATTCCAAAATCTTTAGAAAGTTGTCTTTCATTTAAAATTTTTCCAGGTTCAAATTCTTTGGATATAATCTTTTCTTTTATAGCTTCATAAGCAGCTTGATTATAGGATTTAATATTTAACATTTAGCTCACCTTTTTAATTATATCACATATAAATTATTACAAGTTAGAAATTACATTTTAAGCCTTTTTAAATTTAATTATATCTTCCAATATATACCACAATTCATCAACTTCATCTTTATCAACAGAAGAAAATGGTATTATATTTTCTTTTACTGGAGCTTTCAATTTTCTTGCTATATTATCTATATTTTTCTTCACCGAGCTTTTTGATATTTTATCTTTTTTTGTTGCTATAACTATTCCCGAAAATCCTGAAGCTAACAGATAATCATACATCTGTAGATCAAGCTGTGTTGGGTCATGTCTAATATCAACTAAAAGTATTGTTTCTAAAAGATTTTCTCTGGTTTCTAAATATTCATTTATTATATTTGCCCAGCTATCTTTTTCTTTTTTTGAAACTTTTGCATATCCGTATCCCGGTAAATCCACAAGCCTTAAATCCTCATTAACCTTGTAAAAATTAATAGTTCGTGTTTTTCCTGGTGTTGAAGAAGTTCTAGCAAGATTTTTTCTTCCCAGCATTGCATTTATAAAAGATGATTTACCTACGTTTGACCTGCCTGCAAAAGCAAATTCAGGCAAATTATTTGCTGGATAAGTTTCTTTTTTTACTGCTACTTTTTCTAAATCTGATATCTTTACTTTCATTTAATCACCTAGACTAATTTTTGCAACATCTTCCATTGACGATATTGGAATTATTTCAAGATTTTTAATTGCATCGTCTTCAATTTCTTCTAAATCTCTCTTGTTTTCCATAGGAATTAAAACTTTTTTAACACCAAATCTTTCTGCCGCTAATAATTTTTCTTTTAAGCCCCCAATAGGCAAAACTTTTCCTCTTAAGGTTATTTCTCCTGTCATTGCAATATCTCTGTACACTTTTTTATTACTCAATGCAGATAATACTGCTGTTGTTATTGTTATTCCGGCTGAAGGTCCATCCTTTGGAACAGCTCCTTCAGGAACGTGAATGTGTATATCCTTTGTTTTTCTAAATGTAGGGTCTATGTTGAAATTTTCTGCATTAGAAGCAATATAAGAAATACCGGCTATAGCTGATTCTTTCATTACATCGCCCAAAGAACCTGTAAGTGTTATTTTACCAGAACCCTCCATTATTGTTGCTTCAATTGAAAGAGTTGTTCCTCCAACCGCTGTCCATGCTAGTCCATTGACAATTCCTACTTCATCTTTTTTTGAAACTTCATCTATTAAAAATCTCTTTTCACCTAAAAAGTTTTTAACATTTCTTGTTGTTACAACAATTGAGTCAAATTTATCATCTTCTACTACTTTTAATGCAGCTTTTCTTGCAATCTTTGAAATTTCTTTTTCCAAGGACCTCACACCTGCTTCTCTAGTGTAAAAATCTATAATATCCCTTATAGCCCTATCTGAAATTTTTATTTGGTTTTTCTTTAGTCCATTTTCTTCAAATTGTTTTGGTACCAAATATTTTTTAGCTATATTAAATTTTTCATTTGGTGTATAACCACCTAAATTTATCACTTCCATCCTATCTAAAAGCGGACGTGGAATTGTTGATGTTGTATTTGCTGTTGCTATGAAAAATACATTTGATAGATCAAAGGGTAATTCCAAATAGTGGTCTGTAAATGTTGAATTTTGTTCAGGATCTAACACTTCTAACAAGCCACTTGCGGGATCACCTCTATATGAATTTCCAATCTTATCTATTTCATCAAATAAAAATACTGGGTCCTTTGTTTTAGCCTTTCTAATAAGAGAAATTATTCTTCCTGGCATGGAGCCAATATATGTCCTTCTGTGGCCTCTTATTTCAGCTTCATCAGTAACTCCTCCAAGGCTCATTCTAACAAAATTTCTATTTAGAGCATCTGCAACAGATTGTGCAATAGAAGTTTTTCCTACTCCAGGTGGTCCAACAAGGCAAAGTATGGGACCTTTTAAATCATTTCCTGCCAATTTTTTAACTGCAATAAATTCCAAAATTCTTTCTTTTACAGTTTTTAAACCGTAATGGTTTTTATCAAGAATTTTTCTTGCCTTAGACAAATTAATTTTTGATTTCTTTTCTTCCATCCAAGGAAGTTCTAAAATCCAATCTAAATAATTCACACCTACTGAATATTCAGGTGACATTGAGTTTGTATTTTCAAGTTTTTTAACTTCTTTTAAAGCTTTTTCCCTTACCTCATCAGGCAAGTTTTTTTCTTTAATAAGTCTTTTATATTTTGAAATTGTTTCCTCTTCTTCCTCGTCATCACCAAGTTCTTTGTGGATTATTTTTAATTGTTCCTTTAAATAATATTCTCTTTGAATCTTATTCATCTTTGTTTTAACTTGATTATCAATGTTTTTTTCTATAGATAATACTTCTATTTCCCTTTTCATAATTGCATGGAAATTAACAAGTCTTTCGTAAACATCAACTGATTCAAGAATTTTTTGGCTATCTTTTAATTTTAAATTCAAATAGGAACAAGCAGTATCAACAAGCCTTCCAGGTGTTGAAGAATCAACCGCTGACTGTAAAAGACCGGGTATTAATCTGTCATCAAGCTCTCCATAAGAATATATATCAGATTCCACTAATCTCAAGGCCGCTTCAATGTCTTTATTTCCTTCCGAAACTTCCTCTTCCTCAAAAACTTCAATTTCTGCTTGTAAATATCCATCTTCTTCATTAAGAGAAATCATCCTTGCTCTTTCAATTCCTTCTACTAAAACTCTAACGATACCTCCTGGCACTTTTAGTATCTGCTTTACCTCAGCTATAGTTCCATATTTATAAATATCGTCAATTTTTGGTTCTTTAACCATCGAGTCTTTTTGACTTGCCAGAAAAATTTTTGAATCATGAAGTTCTGCATTTTCAACCGCATTTATAGATATTTCTCTCCCACAATCAAAATGAGTAACACTTTTAGGAAATATGACTAAATCCCTCATGGGAATCATAGGTATTTTTAATGTTTCCATATAGTTTCCTTTCTATTAAAAAAACCTTGCATTGCAAGGTTTATCATTTTATATTAAAAAGTTGCTACTGAGCTTTCTTTTTAATTAACTTTGGCGCTTCTTTTCCTTCAACTGAAGCCTTAGTAACTTCTACTCCCACTACATCTTCTCTTGATGGAACTTCATACATAATGTTCATTATTGTATTTTCAATAACACCTCTTAAACCTCTGGCTCCAGCCTTTTTTTCTATAGCTTTTTTTGCTATATCTCTTAAGGCGTCATCATCAAAAATTAAATCAACATTGTCTAATTTCATAAGTTCCTTATATTGTTTAACTAAAGCATTTTTTGGTTTAGTTAAAATTTCCACTAGAGCATCTTCATCAAGTTCTTCCAAAGTAATAGTTACTGGTAATCTACCTATAAGTTCAGGTATTAAACCGAATTTCAAAAGATCTTCAGTTTCCACTTTTTTAAGAATAGCTTTTCTTTCAATATTCTTATCATAAATTGCAGCTTCAAAACCCATAGATGATTTCATAGTTCTTTGCTCAATAATCTTTTCTAAACCGTCAAAAGCTCCTCCAACAATAAATAAGATATTTGTAGTATCTACTTGAATAAACTCTTGATTAGGATGTTTTCTGCCTCCTTGTGGAGGAACATTAGCAACAGTACCCTCAATAATTTTTAAAAGAGCCTGCTGAACACCTTCTCCTGAAACATCCCTTGTTATTGATACATTTTCAGATTTTCTTGCAATCTTATCAATTTCATCTATATATATTATTCCCTTTTCAGCTCTTTCTATATCATAATCAGCATTTTGTATTAATTTTAATATAATATTTTCAACATCTTCACCTACATAACCAGCTTCTGTCAATGTTGTGGCATCACATATAGCAAAAGGCACATGAAGAAGTTTAGCTAATGTTTGAGCTAAAAGTGTTTTACCACTTCCAGTAGGTCCAATCATTAAAATATTAGATTTTTGAAGCTCAATATCTGAATTTTCGATTTTCTTATTAGAATTTATTCTTTTATAGTGATTATATACAGCTACTGCTAAAGCTTTTTTTGCTGATTCCTGTTTTACTACATATGAATCTAGTATATGTTTTATCTGTGCAGGTTTTGGTAAATCAAAGTCTTCAGTATCATCACTATTCAATTCATTTGCTAAAATATTGTTGCACAAGTCCACACATTCGTTACATATTGAAACATTTGGACCGGCAATAAGTCTTTTAACCTGATTTTGAGTTTTCCCACAAAAAGAACATCTTAAGACTTTTTCTGTTGTCTCCATTAATACCTCATTCTCTGTTTTCTATTACCTTATCAATCAATCCGTATTCTTTCGCTTCATTAGCATCAAGCCAAAAATCCCTGTCAGCATCTCTTTCAATCTTTTCTAATTTTTGACCAGTATTTTTTGCTAATATTTGGTTTAAAGATTTTCTTGTCTTTAAGATCTTTTCAGCCGTAATCTGAATATCTGTAGCCATACCTTGAGTGCCGCCACTTGGTTGGTGAATCATAATATCTGAGTTGGGTAGGGCAAATCTTTTACCCTTTGCTCCTGATGATAGAAGTATAGCGCCCATTGATGCTGCCATCCCTATGCATATAGTTGAAACATCAGGTTTAATATATTGCATAGTATCATAAATTGCAAGACCAGCACTTACACTTCCTCCAGGTGAATTAATATAAAGTTGAATATCCTTATTGGGGTCTTCAGACTCTAAAAATAAAAGTTGGGCTACTATTAAATCAGCCATTGTATCATTAACTTCACCTGATGCAAATATTATTCTATCTTTCAAAAGTCTTGAATAAATATCATAAGACCTTTCACCACGATTTGTTTGTTCAACTACCATAGGCACAAGTGCCATAAAATCACCTTTCTTTTTAATTAATTCTTAAAATTTTATTTATTTTCTTCTTCTGTAAGTTTTTCTATTTCTTCTTTTGCAAGTTTATCCTTTTGTGCTTCTTCTTCGCTTAATTTTTTAGGTTCAACTAATTTAGCACTTTCAAGAATAATATCAACAGCTTTTCTCTTAGCTAAATCATCTCTTATTTGTTCTTTATTTTCGTTAAGCATATAAGATCTCATTTTTTCCATATGTTCCTTGTCGTCTTTGAAATAATCTTCAACTACTTCATTAACTTCTTTTTCCACATCTTCATCAGAAATCTTGATATTTTCAGCCTTAACAAGAGCATCTAAAGCTAAATCATTTTTAACAGTATTTTTTGCTCCTTCTTTTAGAGATTCTCTCATAGCTTCAATTGAAGAACCTGTCATCTTTATATAATCCTCTAAAGAAATTCCTTGACCCATTAAGATTCTTTCATAATTTTGAAGTATTTCGTCAATTTGTCTATTTACCATTACTTCTGGAACTTCAACTTCTGCAATTTCTCCCAATTTTTCAACGATTCTTCTTTGCTTTTCCATTTTTGCATTGACATCATACTCTTCTTGCTTATTTTTTCTAATATCTTCTTTATATTCTTCAAGAGTATCAAATTCTGAAATATCTTTAACAAATTCATCATCTAGTTTAGGAAGTTCTTTATAAGAAATACCATTTAATTTGATTTCAAACTTAGCTTCTTTACCCTTAAGATTTTCGTCACGATAGTCTTCGGGGAATTTGACATTAATATCAAATTCTTCTCCAACTTTATGTCCGATAATTTGGTCTTCAAAGCCTTCAATAAAGGCACCGCTGCCAAGTTCAAGATCATGACCCTTATCTTCTCCGCCTTTGAAATATTCACCATCACAAGAACCTTTGTAGTCAATATTTACGCTATCTCCTTTTTGGGCAGCCCTATCATCAACATTAATGATTCTTGCATTTTTTTCTCTCTCGTTTTCGACTTCTTGCATTACTACTTCGTCAGTAACTTCCATTGTAGGATCTTCGATTTCAAGTCCCTTATATTCACCTAATTTTGCTTCAGGTTTAACATCAACTTTTACATTGACAATTAAATCTTCTCCATCTTTTCTTTCTTCAGGAATATCAATATTTGGTTGGTCAATTACATCAAGCTTTAATTCTTTAACAGCTTTTGCATATACTTCTGGAAGGATTTCATTTATTGCATCTTCAAGGAATACATCCTTGCCATACATATTTTCAATTAATTTTCTTGGTACATGTCCCTTACGAAATCCTGGTACTTGTAAACTCTTTTTATTCTTCTTATAAACTTCAGTTTCTGCATCCTTTATATCTTTATCTTTTAACACTAAGTCAAAGCTCACTGTATTTTTTTCTTTACTTTTAATCTCCATTTATTTCCTCCTAAACTATCAATAAAAATTATTATATCATTTTTTCTCAAAAAAATATATTAAAACCCTTTAACTTTCAATATACTGATAAGATTTTCAAATTCTTCATCATTCAATGTGACACCCTTAGACATTTTTAAATGATCTTGGTCCCAACTTCTAATATCATACTTTGCAGGTCTACCACCAAAAGACACTTTATTTATTTCTTTAGTCCAACCTTTAGCATCTTCAGATAAAACACCTAAATGTTCAACTATTTCAAATTTAAAGTCTGCCATCATATACCTCTTTTATCGCACTTTCTATAGCACTTTGAGATGAAATTTCGCTGTTTTTCATTTCTTTTCTTAAAGAATATTCAACAACATCATCACTAGCTTTTTTGCCAACAGTTATTCTTACAGGAATACCTATAAGATCTCTGTCCTTGAATTTAACACCAGCTCTTAAATCTCTATCATCTATCAATACTTCAATACCCTTTTCTTGAAGACTCTTATAAATTTTTTCTCCAAGTTCTTTTTGTTCTTCATTATTAGGGTTAATAACAGTAACTATACATTCATATGGTGCCGTAGCTACAGGCCAAATTATTCCATTTTCATCATAATTTTGTTCCACAATAGCTGCTACAGTTCTTGTTATACCAATTCCATAAGAACCCATATAAAAATATTGTGCCTTGCCATTTCTATCTAAATAAGTTGCATTCAAAGATTTAGAATACTTAGTACCTAATTGGAAGATATTTCCAACTTCAATACCTCTTGCAAATTTATACTCATCACAAGTCCCTGGAATTAAATCCCCTTGTTCGACTAATAAAAGATCTCCTGCAATTTCTCCTTTAAAATCTCTTCCATAATTTGCGTTAATATAATGATAATTTTCTTCATTAGAACCAATAACCAAATTGTCTATATCTTTTAATGAAGCATCTACCAAAACTTTGACATCTTCATTCAATTCAATAGGACCTGTAAAACCAGGGCAAGAACCAATATTTAAAATTTCTTTATCATTCATCATCCTAACCTTATGTTCAGCTACCTTTAAAATAGAAACTAACTTTATAAGATTTAACTGTCTATCTCCAGGAATCAAAACAATATAAGGCTTATCTTCAATCATTAGATCAACAGCTTTTGCACATCTTCCCTTTTCAATATTTAAAAATTTTGATACATCATCAATGCTAGAACAATTAGGTGTATAAACTTTTTCTAATTCTTTTTTATCTTCTTTTTGGGGAGCTTTATACTCAACAGGAGCTTTCTCATCAGTTGCACCATATTTTCCATTTTCAGAAAATACAATAACTCCTTCTCCAGATTCTGCAAGAGCTATAAATTCATGAGAACCTGAACCACCCATAGCTCCGTTGTCACCCTCAACAATCTTATAATTAAGCGATAGCCTATCAAAAACTTTTTCATAGGCTCTATACATATTCATATAAGATTTTTCCAAGCCCTCTAAATCTTCATCAAAAGTATAGGCATCCTTCATTGAAAACTCCCTAGCACGGTTAATACCGAATCTAGGTCTTTTTTCATCTCTATATTTAGTTTGAATTTGATATAAGTTTAAAGGTAAATCCTTATAAGAATTGACTTCATCTTTAATAAGAGTAGTAAAATATTCCTCAGCAGTTGGACCTAAGCAAAAATCTCTGTCATGTCTGTCTTTTAGTTTAAACATTTCCGGACCATATTTTTCCCATCTTCCAGAATCTTCCCAAATTTCACGAGGCTGAATAGCACTCATCAATATTTCTTGGGAACCGCACCTATCCATCTCTTCTCTTACAATATTTTCTATCTTTCTAACAACTCTATAACCTAGAGTTAAATAAGTATAAATCCCGCTTGCACTTTTCCTTATAAATCCTCCACGCAACAAAAATTTATGAGAAACTATTTCCGCATCTTGCGGGTCTTCTCTTAATGTCGGCATGTATAGTTTTGATAATCTCATATGACCTCCCCATATGTAAAGTATTATAATATTATATAAAATTTTTTCAAATAAAACGAGCATAATAAAAAAGTTCAATTTGAACTTCGGTTTTCTCTATTATACTATAAATTTTAAAATTTTAAATATTATGGAGAAAATCTACAAAAATTTTTTGCAATTTTTCACAAAATTTTTTAATAAATAAGCGTATTTCTTCACATTTGCTAAATGTCTAGTTAAACACTAGGTTTTAATTGTCTTGTAATTAACTAATAGCCGATATATAATTAATAAAATAAAGTAATATATTGAAAGGAGAGGATCATGGGAAAGTATATAATAACTAGAATTTTGCAATCTTTTTTGGTACTTATGTTAGTAGCAACAATTACATTTTTACTTATGAACATGGTACCAGGAAGCCCATTTCTTAGTGAAAAACCCCCATCCCCTGAAGTCATGGAACAACTTAACAAAAAATATGGTTTGGATAAACCTTTAAGTGTTCAGCTTAAAAAGTATTTAATAAATACTTTAAAATTAGACTTCGGAGTATCTTTAAAAATGCAAAAAAATAGACCTGTAATTGAAATTCTTAAGGAAATGTTTCCAACCAGTGCCAAAATTGGTCTAATAGCACTTAGCTGGTCAATCCTTGTCGGCTTACCTTTAGGGTGTTTGGCTGCTTATCACAGAGGTGATGGCGTAGACTCTTTTTTAAGAGTTTTGACTACAATAGGTATATCGGTACCAGGATTCGTTGTGGCAACACTTCTTCTTATATTTTTTGGTGTAAAACTAAAAGTTTTACCCACAATGGGTCTTGGTAAAGTTTCAGCTTATGTCTTGCCTTGCTTTTCATTAGGATTTAATCCAATGTGTTATATAGCTAGGCTTTCAAGATCTTCAATGCTTGATGTAATAAACCAAGACTATATAAGAACTGCTAAAGCAAAGGGTGTTCCTGCAAGTAAAATTTTATTTAAACACGCTTTAAGAAATGCTTTTATTCCTGTATTAACATATTTAGGACCTTTGACAGCCTCAATTTTATGTGGTTCTTTTGTTGTCGAAAGTGTATTTTCTTTACCAGGTATGGGAAGATATTTCATTAATTCAATTTTAAATAGAGATTATCCTATTATTATGGCTACAACAATATTTTTTGCAGCTCTCGTTATTTTTATGAATTTGGTTGTAGACATTCTGTATAAATTTGTAGACCCAAGAATAGATATTACAAAGGGGGGTAACTAATGGAAAATCTTACTAAATTTTTTTCACTTCAAACAACCCCTGAAGATTTGGGCTTTGAGATTTTAGACAACGATTTTCTAAAAGCAGATTCTCAGGATAAGAAATCTTTTATTACAAAAAGACCTTCTGTTTCCTATTGGGCAGATGCTTGGAGAAGATTAAAAGAAAATAAAGTTGCAATGGTTGCCCTTGGTTTTTTAATAATTGTAATAATTTTTGCTTTTATTGGACCTTACTTCGTGAAAGGTGATTATACAACTCAATTCCGTGGAGATGAAAATTTATATCCATCATTAAAATACCCTTTTGGTACAGACAAGTTAGGTAGAAACATTTTGACTAGAACTATGTATGGAACTCGTGTTTCCTTAATAGTTGGTGTGTTTGCTTCCTTAATCGTTCTTATTATTGGATCTTTATACGGAGCTATCTCAGGCTACTTTGGTGGCAAAATTGACCTAGTCATGATGAGAATAATAGACCTTGTCTATTCAGTACCTGATGTTTTGGTAGTTATTCTAATATCAATCGGTATAAATGAACCTCTGAGATCTTGGGTAAACAATTCTCACTCAGCTTTTGCTCAAAAATTATCAACTCTCGGACCGGCACTGATATCAATATTTATAGCCTTTGGACTTTTATACTGGGTAGGAATGGCAAGAGTTATCAGAGGACAAGTCTTAATGTTAAAACAACAAGAATTTGTTATGGCTGTTAATGCCTTAGGTGGTAGCAAATGGAGAATAATTAGACGCCATTTATATCCAAACTGTATAGGACAAATAATAGTAATGACAGCAATGCAAATACCATCCGCTATATTCTTGGAATCTTTCCTATCTTTCTTAGGTATAGGAGTTCAAGCTCCCATGACTTCCCTTGGAGCTATGGCTGCGGATGCCCTTGGTGGAATTTATTCCTTTGCATACAGACTTATAATTCCTTCAATTATATTGTCACTTATGATACTTTCACTAAATCTTTTCAGTGATGGCTTAAGAGATGCACTAGACCCAAGACTTAAAAAGTAGGTGAATTTATGGAAGAAAAAAACAACTTATTAAGTATAAAAAATTTAAAAGTTTCTTTCTTTACTCCTGCAGGAGAAGTTAAAGCAGTTGATGGCATAAATTATTCCCTAGGATACAATGAAGTTATGGGTATAGTTGGAGAATCCGGTTCCGGTAAGTCTGTAGAAGCCTATGCTTTAATGGGTCTATTACAATCTCCTGGAAAAATAAAAGAAGGAAATATAGAATTTGAAGGAGAAAATATCCTTAACTATTCTAAAAAACAGATGGAAGATTTTCGTGGTAATAAATGCTCAATGATTTTCCAAAATCCAATGACTTGTTTAAACCCTGTTTACACCATTGGTAATCAGCTTATGGAAGCTGTCTTGGTACACAAAAAAATTCCTAAAAAAGAGGCTTATGAAAAAGCTTGTCAAATGTTAGAATTAGTCGGAATATCAAATCCTAAAAAAAGAATGAAACAATACCCTCATGAACTTTCAGGTGGTATGCGACAAAGAGTTATGATAGGTATGGGACTTATATGTGAACCAAAACTACTAATTGCCGATGAACCTACAACTGCTCTTGATGTTACAATCCAAGCTCAAATTCTAGAGCTTATGAAAGAAATTCAAGAAAAAACAAAGATGAGTATTATATTTATAACTCACAATTTAGGTGTTGTTGCCTCAATATGTGACAAAGTTAGTGTAATGTATGCAGGAAAAATTGTCGAACAAGGAACTATTGATCAAATCTTTTATGAAAATGCGCATCCCTATACAAAAGGTCTTTTGGCATCCATGCCAAGAATTGATGCCACTGAATATGAAAGATTAAAATCAATTGAAGGTACACCAATCGACATGTTGAATCCACCTGAAGGATGTGGTTTTGCAACAAGATGTGGACATTGCATGAATATTTGTTTAAGAAAAGAACCACCTATGTTTGAAATGTCTAAAGATCATTATTCTAAATGTTGGTTACATTTAAATAGAAAGGGGGCTATATAATGGAAGACAAAAAACTCCTTGTCTGTGAAAATATAGTTAAACACTTTGATGTATCAGGCCCCTTTGGCAAAAAAAATGTTGTCCATGCTGTAGATGATGTTTCAATATATATAAATAAGGGTGAAACGCTCGGTTTGGTTGGAGAATCAGGTTGTGGAAAAACAACTTTTGGTAGAACATTACTCAGGTTATACCAACCTACTAGCGGAAAAATTATTTATGACGGAAAAGTAATATTTGACGGTGAAAATAATATTTCTGAGTCAATGTTACCTTATCGCCGAAAAATGCAGATAATTTTTCAAGACCCTTCAGCATCCTTGGACCCTCGTATGACTGTAGGTGAAATTATTGGTGAATCCTTAGACATACATGGACTTTATAAAGGAAAAGAAAAAAGAAAAAATAGAATTGGAGAACTTTTACAAAGAGTTGGGCTAAATGAGGAACACGCAAATAGATATCCTCACGAATTTTCAGGCGGACAGCAACAAAGAATCGGTATTGCTAGAGCTTTAGCTGTAGAACCGGAATTTATTGTTTGCGACGAACCAATATCAGCTCTTGATGTTTCTATTCAAGCTCAAATTGTCAATATGCTAGAAGATATGCAGGAAGAATTTGGACTAACATATTTATTCATAGCCCATGACTTATCCGTTGTTAAGCATATCTCTGATAGAATTGGTGTAATGTATTTGGGTAAACTTGTGGAACTTGTTGATTCTTTTGAATTATACAAAAATCCCCTACACCCCTATACAAAATCTCTACTTTCAGCTATTCCTATACCCGACCCAGAGATCAACAGAAATTCTCACAGGATTAAATTAAAGGGAGAAATCCCCTCAGCAATTAATCCCCCATGTGGGTGCAGATTTCATGAAAGATGCCCCATGGCAACAGAAATCTGTTCAAAGGAAGAACCTGTCTTTAGAGAATATGAAAATGGCCACTATGTTAGTTGTCACAACTTAAAATAAAACATATTGGAATATTAAGGAGGTAAAATTATGAAGAAGAGAATTTGGATTATAGCTTTAATTTTTGGTTTAGTCCTTTCCCTAACTGCTTGCGGTGGTGGAAATAAAGCTAACAATTCAAAAGGCGCTGAAGGAAATACTGAGGCTAAAGGTAATTTTGAACCTGGAAGAGAAGATGGCGAACTTGATGTTTGTATAGCATCAGAACCTGAATCTATTGACCCTGCTCTTAACACTACAGTTGATGGAGCAACTATGATCCAACATTTGTCAGAAGGTCTTATTAAATGGGATAACGATGGAAACGGAACAGCAAAACTTGTTCCTGCACAAGCACAATCTTGGGATAAGTCCGAAGATGGTTTAACTTGGACTTTCCACCTAAGAGATGGCATCAAATTTAATGATGGTACTCCTGTAACTGCTAATGACTTTGTTTATTCATGGAATAGACTTGTAAAACCTGAAACAACAGCTCAATATGAATACATGCTAGATATGGTTGATGGTTATGATGAAAAAGTTCTTAAAGTTGAAGCACCTGATGAAAAAACTTTCGTTGTTCATTTAAAAAATCTTTGCCCATATTTTGAAGAAATCTGTGCATTCCCATCTACTTATCCAGTAAAGAAAGATGTAGTTGAAAATAATGACCAATGGACACTTTCACCAGAAACTTATGTATCTAATGGACCATACAAAATGGCATCTTGGGATCATAACCAAACAATTAAAATGGTAAAAAACCCTGAATATTATGATGCAGATTCTTACACTGCAGAAAAAATTAATTTCCACTTAAAAGATGACCATAATGCAATCTATGCATCTTATAGATCTGGAGAACTTGATTTTATCGGAGCATTTGCACCAACAGAAGAAATTCCAAATCTAATCGCTAGTGGTGAATTAAATGTTCGTCCTCAAATAGGAACTTACTTCGTATGTTTCAACAATAAGAAAGCTCCTTTTGATAACCCTGATGTAAGAAAAGCTTTCTCACTTGCAATCGACAGAAATTTCATAATTGAACAAGTAACTCAAGCTGGTCAAGTACCTGCACCTGCATATGTACCAAATGGTATTTATGATGCTAAAGGAACTGAAGGAGAAGAATTCAGAAAAGTCGGAGGAGAGTACTACTCAGTAAAAGCTGAAGATTATGAAAAAAATTGTGAAGAAGCACGTAAACTTCTTGAAAAAGCTGGATATAAAGATGGTAAGGGATTCCCTGAAGTAACATACTTATATAATACCAATGATGCTCATAAGGCAATAGGAGAAGCTTTACAAAATATGTGGCAACAAGTTCTTGGTGTAACAGTTACACTTTCAAATCAAGAATGGAATGTATTTATTAACGAAAGACAACAAGGAAACTACGAAATCGCTCGTCACGGATGGGTTGCAGACTTTAACGATCCAATGAGTTTCTTAGATATGTGGTTAACAGGTGGCGGAAATAATGATGCTAAGTATGAAAACCCTGAATATGATAAGCTAATAAAAGAAGCAAAAGCAACTGCAGACCAAACAAAAAGAATGGAACTTATGCACAAAGCTGAAGATATACTAATAAAAGATGATGGCGTAGTAGCTCCAATTTATTTCTATACTTCAACAGATATGGTAAAACCAAATGTTAAAGGTATTTACTATACACCACTTGGATTCTACTTCTTTGGAAAAACAAGCGGATTCTAAAATTAAATATTTAAATGGAATTAAATTTAATTACTAATATTAGTAGATAATTATTGTGATTCCATAAACTTAGACAAAATACCAGAGATGTTTTTTATACTCTCTGGTATTTTTTATGTTTAATTCTTCTCTCTATATTTTATTACAACTTAATTTCTATAAAATGTATGCCGAAAGAGATTAAAAAAAGGCAAAAACAATATGAATATTATAGAGAAAAATTGCTAGATTTTCCTAAAAAATGATACTTTTATATCTAATAATATACACCAGTTCAACAATATTTTTAATTTGATAAAGCTGGTATAAAGTTAAAAGACTCACTTCAATAGAAAATTATATATAAGAAAAAATAAGCTGTAGCAAATTTGATACTACAGCCTTGTTTTTTAGTTTATTATTTTTCTACTCCTATTTTTCCTATATTTTCAACTGTTTTTACGGCTTTTTTCATAGTTGTTATTGATACTAATTCATATCTACCGTGATAATTATATCCTCCTGTGAAAAGATTTGGGCATGGCAAACCTTTATATGATAATTGTGATCCGTCTGTGCCTCCTCTTGTGGCTATGATTTCAGATTTTACTCCTGCTTTTTCCATAGATTCCAAAGCTAAATCTACAATTTCCATATGAGGAAGAATTTTTTCTTTCATATTATAATATTGGTCTTTTATTTCTAATTTAATTCTATTGTCATATTTAATATTTAAAAACTTTACAGCTTCTTCTAAAAATTTCTTTTTTTCTTCAAATTTTTCAAAACTGTGGTCCCTAATTATATAATACATTTGACTATATTCTACATTTCCATTAAAGTCATTTAGATGGAAAAATCCTTCCCTTCCCTCTGTGTGTTCGGGTCTTTGGTCTGCTGGAAGTAGTGAATTTAATTCCATTGCTATTAAAATTGAATTTACCATAGCATTTTTGGCTGATCCTGGGTGGACATTTTTGCCTTGAATAGAAATTTTTGCTGAGGCTGCGTTGAAATTTTCATATTCAAACTCCCCTTCTGCTCCTCCATCTACTGTGTAAGCAAAATCTGCTGCAAATCTTTCTACATCAAATAAATCTGCCCCTCTTCCAATTTCTTCATCGGGAGTAAAGGCAATTTTTATATCTCCATATTTTTCGTTCGATTTCATTAAATTTTCTATTGCAGTCATAATTATTGCAATTCCAGCCTTATCATCAGCACCTAAAAGACTTGTTCCGTCAGTTACTATGATATCATGTCCCTTTAAATCTTTTAAAAATGGAAAATCTTTAAGACTTGTTACAAATTCTTCATTTAATTTTATATCTTTACCGTCATAATTTTCTATGATTCTGGGATTTACATTTTTTCCGCTCATATCTGGAGATGTATCCATGTGTGAAATAAATCCAATGGTTTTCTTATTTTTATCGGTTCCCGGTAGTGTTGCATATAAATAGCAATTCTCTGATAAATATACATCTTTAAGACCTAAGTCTTTCATTTCTTTCTCAAGATATCTAGCGAGTTCAAATTCTTTAGGGTTTGAAGGGCAAGTATCTGAACTTTCATCTGATGTTGTTTCAAAACTTATATATTTTAAAAATCTTTCTACTAATTTTTCCAATTTTTTCTCCTTTATTTTTTATTTAAAAAATCTCCCTTAATGGAAACCTCTCCACTTGAAAGAATTTCTTCTTTACCATTAACATCTACTACTAAATTTCCTTTATTGTTGATGTCAATTGCCTTGCCTTGTTTCTTTTGACCATTTAGTTCATAGAAAACTTCTTTTCCTAATACTAGAGAGTGGTCTTTATAATATTTAAGAATACTTTCTGTATCTTTTTCATAATAGCTTAGATAAAATTCATTTAAGAGGCTTGCTATAATTTTATTTCTCAAAATATCTGTATTTAAAGCTCCAAATATATCTTTTATATCTTCATCAAGTTTTGGCGGGTATTTAAGATTTATTCCAATGCCTACTATGATAGAAGATACTGTTTTAGATTCAAAGTCTGCATCAAGTTCTGATAAAATACCACAAACTTTCTTACCCTTAAGATAAATATCATTAACCCATTTTATTTGAGGAGATTCTTTTAATAACTTTTCAATCGCCTTAGATACCGAAACTGCTGAACGTATTGTTACTAAGTCAAAATAGGAAAAATCAAAATTATCTTTAGGCTTAAGTATTATAGAATAATAAATTCCTGTACCCTTATAAGATTTAAAAGATTTTCCAGTTCTTCCCCTGCCACTAGTTTGATAATCGCTAACAAGGCAGGTAAAATTTTTAATCTCACCTGAATATAATAACCTCTTTGCTTCAGTATTTGTTGAATCAATCTCATCATACAATATAATATCTATATCTTTAAGCTCAGGTATCAAATATTCTTTTATACCTGGCACAGAAATCATATCTGATGCATCATCTAATTTATATCCTCTCTTTGTTTGAGAATCAATTATAAATCCATCACTTTTTAATGCATTAATAGCCTTCCATATGGCTGTTCTTGAAATCTTAAGTCTGTCTGCCAATTCTTGACCTGAGATATATCTGCCTCTATTTTTTTCTAATTCCTGAAGCACTACTTCTTTTGTATTCATCTAATCACCAACTTTTATTTAAGTATATATTATTTAATTATTATTGTAAATTAATGGCAAAAATTAAAGAATCTTGACATAACAGTCAATTTAATGTAAAATTAAATTCTGACCTGGAGAGATGTCCGAGAGGTTGAAGGAGCACGCCTGGAAAGCGTGTATGCGAGCAATCGTATCGGGGGTTCGAATCCCCCTCTCTCCGCCATTACCATGCTAGACGGGAAATTAGCGATGTCCTGTACCTGCAATTCGCTACAGCAGGGTCGAATTCCCTATCTCGGTTTTTTGCTATGCAGTCTGCCCTGAAAAAGTGGTGTTGAGAATCGGGTCCTACGCAACGAAAACTTATGAACCGTGTCAGGCCTTGATCGGAGCAGCACTAAGTAAGACCTTTCGTGTGCCGTATGGAGTGCCTTATTTGAGCTAACTGTTCAGGTACCGTGTGGAGCAGATTATCAAAATAGGGTGCATGGTTACATAGACCAAGTGGAGATATTTAATATCTCCTCTTTTTTTAACCTTTTTTTAGCTCTTAGATAATTTTCTGCAAGCAAATAAAAATCTCTTTTTGAGCCAGTCAAATAAAAATAATCTCTAAGTATATTTTCCTTAATATAGGTGTAATCCATTAAAATAGGGTCAATATTTGTGAGTATCCTATATTTATTCAAAACCTTTTTAAATAAATCTCTGTAAAGATGTAGGGGACTTGCTGCAAAAAATATTAAATCATAGGATGATAAATTAATGCCTTCTAAATATTGCCTTAAAATTTCTTCAACAACTAAATCTCCGGCAAAACATAAAGATGCATTAATCAAATAAGTGACATCTAAAGTTTGAAAATTTGCATCAACAATATTTGCGATAAAATTATTTTCTTTTAAGTTTTTAGAGGTTAACATTAAAATATTTTTATCTTTTAAAATTCTTTTTAAACTATCTTCTCCGTAAAAAATATTTTTATTTTTATATAAAATTCCTGCCGCATCTAAATCAGATACTATTATTCTTTTTTCTTCCTTTAAAAACTCATATACTTTTTTAGCCCTTATTTTTATTTCTTCATGCCCATAAACTCCATAGGAAGAATAACGATTATCTACATAATAGTTTAAATTATGATCATATTCTTTAAAAATATTAATGATACCGACATTAGAATCATAAATTGCCAAAAAAATCACCACCACAAGTTTTATATAGATTTTTATATGTACCTTTATAAAAATCATAGGCTCTATTTAAGTCGTCTTTATTTTGAAATATAGAAAATATTGTAGGCCCTGACCCGCTCATAAGAGAAATTCCTTTAAACTCTCTTAGTTTATTTTTTATTTCCATTAGGTCTTTATATTCACTAAATACAAAACTTTCCATTTTATTTTCTAAATTTGCCTTCAAATAATCATAATCATAATTATTTAAGGCATTTATTAACTTATGAAAATCAATCCTTTTATTATCAAGTTTCAAATTATTATAAACATAAGGAGTACTGATACCATAGGAAGGATTGACTATTAAAATATTTGAGTAAAAAAAGTCCCCACAAGGTTCTAAAATATCACCAATACCTTGGGCATACATATTTTTATTATTTAACATATAGGGAAAATCAGCACCTAAACTTGTAGAAATTTTCATCAAGTCTAAAAGACTGTAGTTTAAAGAATAAAGTTCATTAAGAGCTAATAAGGTAGCACACCCATCTGCTGTGCCACCAGCAAGACCAGCTGCCTGAGGGATATTTTTTTCAACTTTTACTCTTATCCCTAAATCTTTTCCCGCTTTATCCATAAGCAATTTATAAGCTTTATAAATCAAATTATCTTCCATATTAAAATCAAAATCTCCAATAATTTCAATTCCTTTATCTTTCTTTTCAAAAGATAAAACATCGTAAAGATTTATTTTTGCCATTATACTTCCTATATTATGATAATTATCAGATCTTTTATTTATCACATCTAAAGATAAATTAATTTTCCCATATGCTTTTTTTACTATCATAAGCCACCTCAGAACCATTATAATAAAAATATGTATAAAAAAAAAGACATATAAAATGTCTTTTATGAAATCATCTTTGTATCTGAATAATTTGCATCGTCATCTAAAATTGTTAATTTAACTGTTGATGTAAGAACATCAGAGTAGGTAAATGTTGAGGTAACAACTTCATCTCCGTTGAACACATCAACTACAAATAAGCTTGGATAAATTGCCTTTAAAATCCCCTTCCTAGTTACAATTTTCTTACGACCCTTATTGGCTTTAACAATTATCTTTTTACCAACATGTGACTTGAGTTCGTTTTTAATAATTTCCATTTGATTCATAAGCAATTCCTTTCTGTTACGACCTATTACTACTAATACAGTTTAACAGATAAGTCTACTTGTGTCAAGAAAATAGTATATTTTAACTCATATTATTTTTTTTGTCAATATACTTAGACAATATTTTAAAAGTTCATAATTTTAGTTGATATTTATGAAACAAGCTTCATTTTTTCCTGATCTCTAAGCCTGATGTTATATTCATTTCTTAATTCATTTTCTGATATATCTTTAGGTTTAACATCAAGAACAATTTTACCCTTGTCAAGCATAATAATCCTATCTGAATAATCAAGAGCATTTCTTAGGTTGTGAGTAATCATAAGAGTAGTAATTTTTTCCTTTTTTATTAAATTTTCTGTTTTATCCATAACTATTTTTGAAGTTTTTGGGTCTAGGGCTGCTGTATGCTCATCTAAAAGCAAAAGCTCCGGTCTTTTTATAGTTGCCATAATAAGGGATAAGGATTGTCTTTGACCTCCTGAAAGGAATTTAACTTGAGTATTTAATTTATTTTCAAGTCCAAGATCAATTTCTTTTAGCTTTTCAACTATTACACCTATATTTGATTTTTGCACAAGTTTTCTTAGTGTGAATTTTTTGCCCTTATTTAATGCCATTGACATATTTTCCAAAATATTTAATGAGGGGCAAACTCCCATAGAAGGGTTTTGATTAACTTTACCAATATATGTTGCACGTTTTTGTTCGTCTAAATCTGAAATTTTTAAATCTCCCAATAAAATTTGTCCAGATTCTGGGTGAATTTCTCCAGAAATAATATTAAATAAGGTAGATTTTCCACAACCATTAGCACCTAAAATTGTCGTACAGGAATTTTCTTCCAATTTTAGGGAGAAATTTTCAAAAACTCTATTTTCTTCTTCTGTCCCCTTGTAAAAAGTCTTTGTAATATTATCTATTTTTAGCATCTTAATCATTCCTTTCTCTTCCTTAATTTACTTATTCCTAAACCTGCCATATTGTTATAAACTATAAAAATTATTACTATAATAGCTGTTACTGCTTTTAAATCTGATGGCTGTAAGCCTGCTGATATTGCAATCCCAAAAATTACCCTATAGACAACTGCTCCAATGATGGCTCTTGTTGTTCTATTTAAAAATTTTGCATTTTTTAAGAAAGCATCACCTATAACTATTGATGCAAGGGCTGAAACTATAATTGTTTGACCCATTGTTATATCACAATAACCGGTAGATTGTGCCATAAGTGAACCGGCTAGTGCTACTAAAGCATTGGATAATATAAGACCATAAGCATAAAATTTGTTAGGATTTTCTCCCAAAGATTTAACCAGTCTTTCATTATCTCCTGTCGCCAAAAGAAGGTATCCTTTTTCCGTTTTCAAGAACCAATCCATTATTATTTTTATAAGTCCTACTATTATCAGCAAAATAACAATTTTGGGTATAGATGAAAAAATCGAAAAAATCACATCTAGGTCATAAAATGTTACATTTGATGTCCCTGTTATTCTCAAATTTACCGTATAAAGTATGGTCATGGTCAAAATTCCTGCAAGAATTGCATCAATTTTTAATCTTTTATATAAAAAATAAGTCAAATAACCAAATACCCCACCCATTACAAAGGCAAGAGCCATAGCTAAAAACGGTGAATATCCCAAAGTTAAAACCTTGGCAAAAACAAATGCTCCCAGAGGAAATGTTCCTTCTACTGAAAGGTCTGCTAAATTTAAAATTTTGAATGTAATCACTACGCCTATGGCAAGGATTGAAAAAATCAATCCTGTAACCAAGGACTCCATTAAAACTGAACTCATCTTTTCTCCTTTTAATTTTTTATTTTATTAATCTCGCATCTTTTAAAACTTGGTCTAAATTTTCAAGGTTAAGTTTTTTGCCACTATCTTCATTACAAACTTTGCTTGACTCTGTAGAAAAATATACTGGAATATCCTTAACTGGACTTCCTTTTAAAATTTGTACTGCCATTTCTCCTGCTTTTCTGCCTAAGCTTAAATAATCAACTCCATTTGATAGAAGAATTCCATTTTCTACAGGGCCTTCTTCTGCTGCAAAGGAAGGTATTTTATTTTCAATCAATCTTTCTGAAATTACTTTAGATGATGATGCTACAAGATTATCACTTAAAGCATAGAATGCGTCTATATCTTTCTTAAAACTTGTCATGGCTTGTGAAACATCATTAATGTTATTAACTCCAACTTCTTTTACTCCTATAGATAAGTTTTGACAAGCTTTTTTTAACTCTTCTATTTGATATTTTGAATTAACTTCATTTGTAGAGAATAATACTCCAATATTTTTTGTTTGTGGAAATAATTCTAAGAAATTTTCCAACTGCATCTTTATTGATATATAGTCGCTTACTCCAGTAATATTTCCCTCTGGCTTTTCTAAATCTTTTACAAGACCTGCTGATACAGGGTCAGTAACTGCAGAAAAAACTATAGGAATATCTTTTACTATATTTTTTGCTCCCTGTGCTGCTGGAGTTGCAATAGCATATATAAGATCACATTTTTGTCCTTGAAAAGCTGAAACAATACTTGGAATTAAAGTTACATCTCCAGATGCATTTTTTAAAATAATTTCTGCATCAGGAAATTCTTTTTTTATTTCTTCTTCAAAGCCTTTTTCTGATCTGTCTAAAGCAACATGTTCTGACATCTGAACTATTCCTATCTTGACTTTCTTGTCGCTATTATCTGAAGAAAGCCCTTCACTTTTACCTTCTTTATTGCAAGCAGCCAATAAAAATAGCAATGATAACAATCCTAAAAATTTACCTAACTTTTTCATATTTACCTCCAAATAGTATAAAAAAAGTCCTTCGTCCTATAAAGGGACGAAAGACTTGACTTCGCGGTACCACCCGATTTGTAATAATAATTACCTCTCATTTAAGGTCCAACAACCTCTAGCCTCAGTTAACGGTGGCTTCCGTATTTGCCTACTAAATTCAACAAATAAGCTACAGAGTGTATTAAGATTTGAAAAAAATGCCTTTCACCAACCGGCAATTCTCTGATTTTTCCGTACAATCTCTTTTCTCTCTATAATTGCTTTTTTGAAATTTACTTTAATATAATATATAGGCAAACTTTTGTCAAGTAAATTTTTTAATTTTTTTTTATTTTTTAATCTCCAACAATTTCTGCCCCTTTAAATATTTGACTATTTAAATCTATTCCTAGGGCTTGTGCCGTTTTCTTATTTACTTTTT
>QWCQ01000384.1_pt1 | contig 49907 bp, 40 predicted proteins | sample 1972701 | NCBI WGS metagenome assembly QWCQ01 (sample SAMN09866704, study PRJNA288562) | Human gut metagenome isolate pre4_stool, whole genome shotgun sequencing... | reverse complement strand
GGCGGAGATCGAGAGATAAATAGATAGGATAGTGATGAAGATGAAGAATGAGATACGATACGGCTCTCTCGTCCTCCTCCTGCTGCTCCTCTGCGTAGGATGTGGGCAAGAGGACAAGAGCGTCCTCGGGACGGGGAGCTTCGAGGCGACGGAGATCCTTGTCTCCGGTGAGGTGAGCGGGAAGCTCATCCGCTGGGATCTCTCCGAGGGTGACCGACTCGAGGAGGGCGCCGAGGTGGGATTAGTGGATACGGTCCAGCTGGCCCTCAAGCGGGAGGCTCTCCGCCGGTCGGGCGCCGGCGTGGCGGTCGCCTCACCCAATATCGAGACACAGACCGCCCCACTGGAGGCGAAGCTGAGCGACTTGCGCTCTCAGAGGGATCGGGTCAAGCGGCTCCTCGATGCCGACGTGGCGACGAAAAAGCAGCTCGATGACCTCGATGCCGGCATTGCCCAGCTGGAGGGACAGCTCGAGGCGACCCGCTCTACCCTCTCGGGCAGCAGGGGTCAGCTCTCTGCTCAGCGGTCTGCCATCGACGTGCAGATAGAGCAGGTGAACGATATGATCCGCCGATCGGTGATTAAGTCCCCGATCAGCGGCACCGTGATCGCCAATTACGTCCACCCGGGTGAGCTTGCCGCGGCGGGGCATCCGCTCTTCCGCATCGCCGACCTGGACGAGATGATCCTGCGGGTATACATCACCGGTGAGGATCTCGGGCTCCTCCGCGTGGGAGAGAAGGTAAAGGTCCGCGTGGACGGCGGTAGCGGCGAGGAGGCGACTCGCACCTACGACGGGACGATCAGCTGGATCTCGCCTAAGGCGGAATTCACCCCCAAGTCCGTTCAGACCCGCGAGGATCGTGCCGGTCTGGTCTACGCCGTCAAGGTCAGGGTACCCAACGAGGACGGACAGCTCAAGATAGGTATGTACGGCGAGCTACTCCGACCCGCAGCAGAGTGACGATGACGGGAGCGACGGACGATATCATCCGGGCGGATGGGCTGAGGCTGGTCTACCGCAGTCCGGCGGGCGAGGCGGTCGGTGTCGGCACGGCACCGGAGGGGCTCTCCTTCGCCGTCCGACGGGGAGAGATCTTCGGCATCATCGGTCCGGACGGCTCAGGTAAGAGCACGCTCCTCCGCATCCTCTGCTCTCTCCTCAGGCCACAGAGCGGCAGCGCGACGGTGGACGGATACGATGTGGTGCGGGACTATCGGGAGCTACGGCAGCACATCGGCTACATGCCCGGCACCTTCTCCCTCTACGGCGACCTCACCGTGCGGGAAAATCTGGACTTCTACGCCACTCTCTTTGGCACCACCGTGGAGGAGAATTACCCCCTCATCGCCGACATCTATTCCCACATCGAGCCCTTCGAGAAGCGCCTTGCGGCCCATCTCTCCGGAGGGATGAAGCAGAAGCTTGCCCTCTCCTGCGCTCTGATCCACAAGCCGCACGTTCTCTTCCTCGACGAGCCGACCACCGGCATTGACCCCATCAGCCGAACCGACCTCTGGCAAATGCTCCGCAAGCTCTCCGCCGACGGTGTCACCGTGGTCGCCTCCACCGCTTACATGGACGAGGCAAGCCGCTGCGACCGAGTCGCCTTTATGCGCCGAGGGGACTTCATCGCCATGGACACGCCGGAGCAGCTGGTCTCGCAGTACCGCCTGCCGCTCTACCGCTTAGAGACGACCGATCGGATGGCTGCCCTCGAGGCGCTGGAGAGCTATCCCGAGGTGCTGCATGCATACGCCTTTGGTGACTCCTTTCACATCACCCTCCGTGACCGGGTGGACGAGACAACGCTGAGGAGGCATATCGCCTCTGACGCCCGCCTCGCAGGCAGCCGAGCGGTCGCCACGGAGCCCACCCTGGAGGATGCCTTCCTCCTCCTATCGACAGACGACGATGAGTGATCCGGTGATAGAGGTAGAGGGGCTGACGAAGGTCTTCGGCGACTTCACCGCCGTGGACCACATCTCCTTCCACGTCGATAGGGGCGAGATATTTGGCTTCCTCGGTGCCAATGGTGCCGGCAAGTCCACCGCGATCAGCATGCTCTGCGGCATCCTCAAGCCGACGGCAGGTCGCGGCACCGTCGCCGGACACGACATCCTCCGCGAGGGGGAGCGGATCAAGCAGCACATCGGCGTGATGAGCCAGCACTTCTCCCTCTACACCGACCTGACCGTGGAGGAGAATCTCCGGCTCTACGCCGCTATCTATGGGATGAAGAAGAAGGCGATCAGGGAGCGAACGGATGAGCTACTCGAGCAGCTCGACTTCGAGGAGTATCGCCACACCCGCGCCGGGCACCTGCCACTCGGGTGGAAGCAGAAGCTCGCCTTCGCCTCTGCGATCTTCCATCGACCAGAAGTGGTCTTCCTCGACGAACCTACCGGCGGGGTCGATCCGCTGACGCGGCGACTCTTCTGGGAACTGATCTACCGCGTTGCCTACGTGGACGGGATCACCGTCTTCGTCACCACACACTATATGGATGAGGCGGAGTACTGCGACCGGGTCTCGATCATGGTCGACGGGGAGATCCGCGTGCTCGGCACCCCGGCGGAGCTGAAGGCTGCTGAGGGAGTCCCCGACATGGGCAGCCTCTTCACCGCCGTCACTAAGCAGGAGAAGCGATGAAGAGGAGAGCACCACATCGCGGCGGCTCGCAGATGCGCGCCTTTATCATCAAGGAGTGGAAGCAGATCTTCCGCGATCCGCTCACGCTCCTGATCCTCGTCGCCATGCCGATCACGGAGATGCTCCTCTTTGGCTTTGCGATGAATATGGACGTCACCGACATCCGTACCGTCATCATCGACCAGTCTGCCGACGAGACCGGCAAGCAGTTGGCTGACGCACTGGAGGGGAATAGCACCTTCGTCTACCGAGGGATGCTTTCCGACAGCGGGGAGGCGGAGCGGATGATGAAGGCAGGCGAGATCGACCTCGCCATCGTGGTACCGGAGCACTTCGAGCGGGACCTCATCACCGGACTGCCGACCAGCCTGCAGGTGATCGCTGATGTGTCGGATCCCGCCATGGGGAGCATCCGAGGAGCCTATGCCCAGCAATTTATCGCTGACCAATTGAGCCGTCACACCGGCAACGAGGGGATCCCCTACAGCATCGAGATCACCCCCCAGATGCTCTACAATCCCAGGCTCGTCTCAGCGTACAACTTCGTCCCCGGACTGATGGGTCTGGTGCTCCTCGTCATCTGCACGCTGATGACCAGCATCAGCATCGCAAGGGAGAAGGAGCAGGGCTCCATGGAGCTCCTCCTCACGACCCCGGCGCGCCCGACTACCATCGTCCTCTCCAAGACCGTCCCCTACCTCGCCGTCTCCCTGATCATCATCGCGATCATCCTCGTCATCTCCCGCTTCGTCCTCGGGGTGCCGATCCGCGGATCCCTCGCCCTGATCCTCCTCGTGACGCTGGTCTTCACCTTCTTCAGTCTCGCCTTCGGACTCCTCCTCTCGAGCCTTGTCAAGTCGCAGAAGGAGTCGACGATCCTCACAGGCTTCAGCGTGATGATGCCGACGATGCTCCTCTCCGGGATGATCTTCCCGGTGGAGAATATGCCGCTCGTCCTCCGCTGGATCTCCCGCTTCATCCCCGCCACCTACTACATCACCTCGATGCGCAAGCTGATGATCCAGGGCGCCGGACTCAGCGCCATCTGGGTCGAACTGCTGCTGCTCGTCCTCTTCGCCATCCTCACGATAGCCCTCGCCATCCGTAACGTCAAGCCCCGCCTGAGATGAGTAGTGCCTTTCGATACCTACTGGAGAAAGAGTTTAAGCAGATTGCTCGGGACAGGATCCTCCTGACGATGATCTTCCTCTTCCCGACGATCATGATCGGTCTGACGCCCTGGGTGATCAATTTCAACCTCCGCCACCTCGATCTGGCGGTCGTGAGCCACGACCCGGGAGGAAACTACAGTCGTCTCCTCATACAGAAGCTGGAGGCATCGCCAGACATCGACATCATCGGGCTCTACACCTCGGAGGAACCGGCATACCAGGCGGTGGATCGAAATAAGGCGGAGATGATCCTGGTGATCCCGCCGGACTTCTCCCGTGACATGGAGCTCTCCCGCCACGCCTCGGTCCGAGTGATCGCCAATGCGGTCAATAGCACCAATGCCGTCATGGCGATGAATCGCATGAGCGGACTCATCGCCGACACGTCAGAGGAGATCCTAACAGAGAAAGTGGGACTGTCGTCAGGCAGCGGCAGACCGGTGGAGATCCGTATACTCGACCGGTACAATCCGACGCTCAACTACAAGTACTACATGCTACCGGCGATCCTCGTGATGGTCCTAACGATGCTCTGCGGCATCTACCCCGCCATCGGACTAGCAAATGAGAAGGAGGTGGGTACCATCACGCAGATCAATCTCTCCCCTCTCCGCAGCAGTACCTACATCGTCGCTAAGGTGCTCCCTTACTGGCTGATCGGGATCAGCACGACACTCCTCGGCACACTGCTGATCTACCTCATCTACGGGCTGGCACCGGTCGGGAGCTACCTCCTGATCCTCCTCAGTGCGTTGCTCTTCTCGGGGGTGATCGCCTTCCAGGGCGTGGCGATCGCCAACCTTGCCAAGTCGGTCCAGCAGGCGATGTTTATGGAGCTCTTCTCAGTGATGATCTTCTTTATCATCAGTGGGCTCTTCACCCCCATCAGCACGATGCCGTGGTGGAGTAAGGTGATCGCCTACATCAATCCCATCACCTACCTCAACATCATCATGCGAATGGTCTACCTCAAGGGTAGTCCACTCACCGACCTCTGGCCCTACCTTGCCGCCCTCACGGCGATCGGGCTGGTCAATGCCCTACTCGCCGTCCTCACCCACCGCAAGCGGCAGTAGCCTACCCTCCCGGGGGTGACGCATTTGAGCATTGGGGGAATCATATACCTAGAGGGCTTATCCGTGAGGCACCCGAAGGGTGCTCGCTCCATAGGCATCGGTCATCCGCGAAGCGGTGACCGATGTACAGAGACCCGTTCCTACCCCCTCGACCCCTTGCGGGTCGCCGAGCAGAAATCCTCTTTCTCGGCGACCCGCAAGGGGTCGAGGTCTAATGCGTACGCTTATACATCGGTCGCAGTGCAATCCCGTCGACTGATCCCTCCCCTGATGCTCCCGCCTACCGATCCCGCAGGGGCGTAGCCCCGGAGGGATCATCGCTTTTTAGACCGGGTGTCGAGGCACGTAGTGCCGAAGACCCCGGGAATGAAGACCTCGGTAAAGATATACGACCCCGCTAGGGCGTCGCACTTACCAGTCAGTCAATCAGTGCGACACCCTGGCGGGGTCGCGGGATCGCTTGCAATGGCTGATCTTGCATAATACCCCATCTGCGGCGTCACTTTCGAGATTCGGGCTTGGTCATGTGCGTTAGCACACTCCCTTCGCCCTCACTCTCAGTTCCTTGCATCTGTGGCATTCTGCAAAGTCCCTGCCGAAAAAGCACCGCTTTTTCGGCGAAAGACCATTTTGCAAAGGTCTTTGAATGGTCCTTTGCACCACTCAAATGCGTTACCCCTGTTTGTATCCCTATTTTTCAACAGAAAGAGACGGCAAGAGACATAAAGAGACTCTGTGAGACAATTGCTCTGTACGAAGGTTGTATTTTTGCACCACTCAAATGCGTCACCTCTGCCTCCCACCCTCGCCGACCGACTTGTCCGAGGCAAAATGGTTAACTTTGCTCTCTAGAGATGAGACAAACCGTGATCACAAGAGAAACGATAGAGAAGCCCCTGTGGGAGGATATACAGCTACTGATCGGTCGAGACCTGCTGGAGGTACTTGACCGGGCAGCCGAGGAGACCGGCGTGGAGATACGCCTGATTGGCGGAGCGGTGCGCGACCTGATCATCGACCGCCCGACGACGGATCTGGACTTCGTCCTCGAGGGCGACTGCGAGCGGGTCGCCGACCGGATCTCCGAGCTGCTGGGGAAGGGATCACAGACGACAGTCTTCCGGAACTTCCGCACCGCTCAGGTAAAGTACCGTGGTCGGGAGCTCGAGTTTGTCGGCGCTCGGCGAGAGAGCTACACAGAGTCATCACGGAAGCCCGAGGTGATGGAGGGGACCTTTGCCGAGGACGAGGCGCGGCGCGACTTCACGATCAATGTACTCTCCGTCACCGTCACCGGTCCCGATGCGGGGACCCTTCACGACCCCTACGACGGGCTGAGAGACCTCAGCATGGGGATCATCCGCACGCCACTTGACCCGGACATCACCTTCTCGGACGATCCGCTCCGGATGATGCGGGCGGTTCGCTTTGCCGCACAGCTCCGTTTTACCATTCCCCCGGATATGCTTGCCGCCATTCGGCGGAATGCCGACCGACTGAGGATCGTCTCAGCGGACCGGATAGAGGGAGAGTTTATGAAGATCATGGCCAGCCGCAAGCCTTCCGTCGGACTCGACCTGATGTATCGCACCGGGCTGATGGACATTTACCTCCCTGAGGTGTCGGCACTGCAGGGTGCGGAGACACAGGATGGCGTGGGACATAAGGACAACTTCTACCACACCATCCAGGTGGTGGACAATGTGGCAGAGCGATCGGACTCCCTTCGGCTCCGGATGGCGGCACTCTTCCACGACATCGGCAAGCCGCAGTCGAAGCAATTTGTCCGAGGGGGGTGGACCTTCCACAACCACGACTACCTGGGACAGCGGATGCTTCCGAAGATCTTCCGACGGGCAAAGTTTCCCACCGACGAGCGACTAAAGTATGTGCGGAAGATGGTCTCCCTCCACATGCGCCCCGCTCAGCTGGCGGACGACGGCGTGACCGACTCGGCGGTGCGACGGCTGCTCTTCGATGCCGGAGATGACATCGAGGATCTGATGCTGCTCTGCGAGAGCGACCTGACGAGCAAGAATCCGCGTAAGGTGGAGAGGTATCTCAATAACTTCGCCATCGTTCGGGAGAAGCTCAAGGAGATAGAGGAGAAGGATCGGATCCGAAACTTCCAGCCCCCCGTCGACGGGCGGGAGATCATGGACCTCTACGGACTGGAGCCCTGCTCCGCCGTGGGACAGATCAAGGAGGCGATCAAGAATGCGATCCTCGACGGTCTGATCCACAACGACCGCCAGGAGGCGCTCAGGTATATGGAGCGGTGGGCGTCCGATGAGCTGGGGCTCACCCCGCAGAAGCCCCTGCCGCTTGAGTAATGGATATGATGCTGAGCCTGAGCGATGAGGCGCTGATGCGGGAGGCTCTACGGGAGGCGGAGCTGGCACGCGAGGAGGGCGAAGTGCCTATCGGCGCCGTAGTGGTCTCGCCAGATGGGGAGATCATCGGTCGGGGACACAATCAGACCGAGGGGCTGAGGGATGTGACGGCGCATGCGGAGATGATCGCCCTCACGTCTGCCCAGGGACACCTGGGTGCTAAGCTCCTCACCGACTGCACCCTCTACGTCACCATAGAGCCCTGCGTCATGTGTGCCGGGGCGATCCGCTGGTGCCGCCCGACGCGCCTCGTCTGGGGCGCCGATGAGCCGAAGTTCGGCTTCACTACCGTCAGCCGGGAGATCCTTCACCCCAAGACCGAGGTCACCTCCGGCATCCTTGCTGACGACTGTCGGGAGCTGATGTCCCGCTTCTTCCGCGATAAGCGGTAGTCATCACTGACGATTCGGACCAGCTTCTTTTGGCAATGCCTTGAATCTCCCTGCTTCAAAACTTTAGAGTATAGGTCAGCAGGGTTTGCCTCCTCCTGCTAACACTATTAATAATAGACTGGTCGCCTCTGTCAAAAGACAATAGGGGATCCCATTGGGTATTCAGTAGATTAGAGCAGGCAAGCACTATCCGATGTCTCCCATGCCTGTAGGTAATGTCAGTGTCTAAGAAAGACCGAAACGGGATCCTCTCCTGTGCCATTAGGATCCGACTCCCTGTGTAGCTCGCTGAGAAGGTCCACTGCTCGGAGGGAAATGCAGACAGGGTTACGGAGCAGGACACATCACCTCCCCTCTGCGTGCCGAAGCGTCCGGAAGAGCTCATCCATAGCACCTCAGCACATCCTATCAGCTCTAACCACGACGGACTATTTGCATCAACCTTACCGGAGCAGGTAAAGGTGTGATTACGCACACGACTCTCCTCACCTCTCCGGAGGATGGGAAGGTCAGAGTAGTTATATCCGGCGCTAAGTGTCAGCACGGTCGATATACCGGAGAAGTACTTGGAAAAGTGTGTCTCGGAAATGAGGAGTGTGGAGGAGGAAGCTCTCTCCGTAATGATATGCTCTCTTGCCGTCCCGCGATAGATGACATCCGATAGATTATTACTCTTCCGACTTGTTGCCGTCGATGTCCAGGAGGCAAAGATCCCGTCTATTGCAGAGCGATACTCTATGTCAACGGTCGAGCTTAAGGTCTTAATGCGCCGTACCGCAACCGATGTTTTCTTCACCACTTGGTCAAATGAAGACTGATAGGTGCCGGTGAGGTAGTCGTACAGGCGGGGATTATCCTGATCCCTATAGCTCGCTCTGCCTGCTATCCGCCATCGTACAGAGGGGCGATAGGAAATGTGTGTAGCAAAGCCGAGCCTTGCCCTCATCGGTTGACCGCTCTGCCGGGACGAGTCGGTGACAAAGCGGCTGACAGATAGAGAGAGGGGCAGAGAGAAACCCCACTTAAGTCGGGGATCATGATAGGATAGCTCCGGGCTGCTCTCCGCCATTACCCATCCACCCTGTACCATAAGACTCTGAAGAGAAGAGATCAGGACCGATCCGTAAGAGGCAGATAGTCCTGCATTTCCACTCAGGATCAGGTGGTCAGACAGCAGACGTCCATAGGACAGAGAGCTCTCTCCGTATACGCTCTGACCTGATCCATCCGTCCTATAGGCCAGGGGACCGCTTGGGACCTCCCGGTAGAGAGATGGGAGACGTGAGTATCGGATAGACCCTCGGAATTGCTTGATCTCTTGTCCCGATCGTTTAATGCCGGATATTTTGTCGGAGATACGTACTTCTGTGCCACGGATCTCTTCCACGAGCGGAATCTCATTACGAGTGATATTATGGGTCTTGTGATCCTTAGACAGCTCTATGCGGAAGTCATTCTTAAAATAGGTTGTCGTATCGTTGACGGTGTAGTCTATTGTCAGATATCCCTGCTGATCCTTATATTGTGATCGCTTGGACTGGACCAAGGGGACGTTGCGCTCCCCATTATAGAGGCTTCCCTTTAGATCTTGCTGTCTCTCACTACCTGTCCACGCATACCCCCCGTTATACTTAATGGTGCGATCATTTGTAAGGGCAAGCAATTGATTGATCGTTCCTCCGTAGTTATACGATGAGAGACTCCCCGCAGAGGGATTCCTACCGGATACATCTTTGTCCAGGATACCAACGGTTTCTGTCGATGGTATTTTGTTTTGGGAGCTAATATCAGGGGTATTAGAGCTCCCACTATTCCCTACGTACATGGCAGAGAGAGTCTGGTGCGTCGGGCGTACCAGCAAGGCATCGGCGGACAGTTCATGGATCACCCTATGGTGCGTACGACCGAGACCGGGAGTGACAGAGCCTGCAGGGCGGTGCATAGTGTTGTCCTTAAGCTTGATATTGATCATTGCCCCCTCCCCATCCTTCAGTCCCCTTAGGAGCTTCACTCGCTGATAGCGCTCAAGGACGTCTATCGACTTGATATCCTCCGCTCTAACGACACGCGTAGCGGTGCGATAGTTGTCAGCGACCAGATCCCGGCTCTCGATCATGACACCTTGTACAGCCTTTCCCATATAGCTGATCACCCCATGGGTATCGACCGTAATGCCGGGTAGACGCTTGAGGAGATCCTCCGCAGAGTATGTATTATTTGTACGAAACTCGTCAGCACGGTAAGTCAGTGTATCACCACTATGCGTGATAGGTGGACCTACTACGACCACTTCGGGCAATTGCTCAGAAGAGCGGGCAAGCCTTACCACTAAGTGGGTGAGGGGGTCGGAGCTATCGATAGCGATGGTCTGAGCCTTGTATCCCAGTAGACGCACCCGGCAGACTTTCGCCTCCTGATCCTCGCTAGGAGACAGAGAGAACATCCCCCTGTCATCCGTTTGGCAAAACGCAATGGGGGCACTCTCCTCTGCAGAGCGGTGAAGTGTGACGATGGCACCGGGAAGCGCAGTATCTGTGATACTGTCTGTGACCAGTCCCTCCACTATAATCGCACCATCGTCTGCCCTGACGGAGTATGGCACGTAGGGAAGTACCGACAGGAGAGTTATGCAGAGATACCGGTGAAGAGAGTTACCGGTGACCTGACTTACGCAGTGGATTATACTTCTTAGGTGAACTATTCGGAAGATTGGAGACCTCGTGTCCATAGGATGTTCCCTTGACGTAACTCTTCGTGTTGCCGTAGTACTTTTGTTTTTGCTCCAAGAATTGTTTACGACTTACTTTGTTGAACATATGCTTGGACAGTAGTATAGGCGTCGGGCGATGCTCAATCTTGGACAGTTCAAATCGGAAGTCCCCATCATCTGACTTTGCGTCTACCACTACACCCGGGAGACCGTACAGCAGCCATGGTCCGGCAGACTCATCTATGTCCATGGTGTACCACACTGTCCACTGCCTGCCGAAAAGGAGTGTACTCGCTTGCATACACTTGTATCCTGAGATGGTCTTTTGTTGGCTACCGAGCTTCCATATGGGCTTGGTGTCTTTTTCCTCGGTAAGGTAGTAGTCTATCAGTATCCGATCCGTAATGGTACGGCTTCCGTCCGGGTATCCTACGACAAGGATCCATCCCGGATCCCCCTTGGCATCAGGGCGTCTGGCGATCTTTGCACTCTCTCTTCCCAGGAAGCGAGTGTCGTAGGGTTTGCCACCGAGGGCAAGAGCCAGGGAGTCCCTCAGGTAGGCAGAGACAGCACCGAAGCGACTTACCTCTGTCCCTTTCTGAAGCACCATCGCCATGTATCTCTCTCGTGACAATTCATTATCTGTAAGAGAGTAGTAATACAGTGCATTCGCCTGCCCTACCTCCTGCACGTTACCATAGACCATCTTCTTCTGCCCCATTAGAGGAAGGCAGCAGGTACAGATGAGTCCGATCAACCATATGTGGCGTTGTCTCATTTTCTGTAAAGCTATTAAAGGCTGGACTTATCTACCGTCCTCAGACAAATATAGCTTATTTACAGGAGGAGAGAAAACGGTAAAACTAACACATTCCCAAACCGCCCCCTACAATAACCGCTTCTTCCGCGATAAGCGGTAGTACCCTATCGACCCAGGTCGGGGAGATCCATCGAGAGTCCCAGGGAGACCTGCGGGGCTACTCGGGGCAGCTCGGCGTGAGGCAGTGCCACCACGGGCGGCACCAGGTCGTAGACCAGTCCCGCTGATGCGTAGGCTCTCAGTCCTCCGCCCACCGAGGCTGAGAGGCGGAGACCCGTCCGGAGGTCGACGATCGCCCGTTTTTCCCTCTCCCCCTCCGGCAAAGGCAGATCGCTCGTAGTCTCACTCCCAAGCGGCAGAGCAAGCCCCACCGCTCCATAGCCAGACACCTCGGTCGGTCCGAGACGGAGCAGTCGGGCGGTGAGTCCGGGGCTGACTCCGACCGACCGCATATCCTGTGTGAAGTAGCCTACCTGCTGCTCTCCGTCTGCCAGTCCGACCCGTTGCCAGGAGAAGAAGAGTCCCATGTCGGCATAGAGTCTGTCGCCCCAGATTGGTTTCATCAGGTGCGCCTCCAGCTCAAGTACCGGGCGACGCGAGAGCTGGATCTTCCTCTCCCTATAACCGGGCGCAGTGGAGGTAAACATCTCACGTTGTACCCCACCGCTTACACCCCCTCCCGGGATCAGTGCTGAGGCAAGCAGGCGGGAGGATGAGGTGCGGGAAGGCGTCTCCGGGAGAGAGAAGTCGGAGGAGCGAATCACCGACAGAGAGGGAGCCTCGTTAGCCTCTCCCTGCGGGACAAAGCGGCTCGGGCGGCCGGGAGTGATCCTCCTCCCCTCCGCAACGAGTAGTGCCGTCCCCGACCGTATCGGAGAGAGGAGATGTGGGTCCCTCCGTACAGGAGTCTTGCGACCACCCACCCTACCACGCTCCACAGAAGCCGTCACGGGGATCTCCTCTACCGAGGGTAGCTGCTCCGACGGGAGTACAGCGACAGGATCGTCGACGGGAAGGGGTGTCGGCATCTGCTCCTGCCGTGGGGACAGAAGGACGATCAGCAGGATCACCGCCACCGATGCCACCATACCGGCAACCCATCCGAGACGCCGACGACGTCTCCGGGGCGATAGCGTTCCGGGGATCACCACCGGGGGCGTAGCCTCTCCCGGAAGCTCCACCCCCCGGAGTCTCTCTCTCAGAGCAGCCTCCCATGCGCCGGGAGCGGCGCTCACTCTCTCTTTGTCTCTCTTATCCATAGCTCCAGCTTCTCTTTAAGTCTCTTCTTGGCGCGACAGTACTGTGATGCAGAGCTGCGCTCCCCTATACCCAGCATTGCGCCGATCTCCTTGTGCGAGTGTCCCTCCACGGCGTAGAGGCTAAAGACCTGACGGTAGCCCTCAGGCAGCTCTCCGATCATCCGCAGGAGCAGCTCCGGACTGATCCGGTCGAGGAGGGAAACCTCCTCCTCACTATCCTCCACCTCCTCCGTCGCCACCTCCGTCAGGTCATCCATGGGGCACATCCGTGCCTCGTGGAAGCTCTTGAGGGAATTGAGGGCGGTGTGGACCACTATGCGCTTGATCCAGCCATAGAGGGAGCCATCTCCCCGGTAGGAGAAGGAGTCCGCATGACGGCACACCTTGATCATCGCCTCCTGGAGGACGTCCTCAGCCTTGTCGCTGTCACCGGTGTAGCGATAGGCGACCGCCCTCAGCTGACCGGCATACCGACGGTACAGGAGACGGAATGCCGCCTCCTCATCGGTCCGTAGCAGATCTGCTATCTCTCTATCGCTCATAGGTCCTTGGATCCATATAACCCGGCTGACAGTTACTTAACGGGACCACGCTCAGGTGCTCTATCCTACCAACAACGCAACCCTCCAAATACTGCATCCTACCGGTACAATGTTTTGAAAAAAGTAGAACTGCAAAGAGACTCAATAACGCACCGACTGTCGGCGGAAGGGATCGACTGAAATCAGGGGTGACGCATTTGATCTTTACAGCTAGGGAGCGGGCACCCGCAAGGGGTGCTTCGTTTCCCACCCTTCATAATGAGTTGATGGACCTCTATGCTACTTAAAAGCGTCAGCCCTGCGACTGAAATCTATTATCGGTATTAGCAATCACTATAACCGGTATTAGTGATGACTATTACCGGTATTAGTTCGAGGCCTGATCTTGAGCATCCTGTAGGGCAAAAAAAAAGATAGGCTCCCGACAGGGGAAAACCCCATCGGGAGCCGATCTTACTTAACTCAGACTCGGGAGGACCGAAGATCAGTCCTCAGGCATGATGTCCTCCAGTGGTGACTGGACACGCTGGACGGAAGCCTTGGCAGTCTCTAAGAGACGCTTCGCCTCGAGGTCTGCCTTATTGGCCACCACGAAGTCCTTGCGGGCAGCCTGTCCGGTACCGGCCGGGATGAGGTGGCCGACGATCACATTCTCCTTAATGGAGTCGAGTGCGTCGATTCGTCCCTCGATGGCGGCGTTATTGAGCACCTTAGGTGTCTCCTGGAAGGAGGCAGCGGACATGAAGCTCTTGGTCTGCAGGGCAGCCTTGGTGATACCCTGGAGCATCTGACTGCTAACCGCCGGCATCGCATCGCGCGCCTCGATCGTGCGGAGATCCTTACGACGAAGCTGGCTATTGGCGTCGCGCAGACGGCGCAGGGTGATGATCTGACCCTCGCTGTACTCCTCCGAGTCGCCCGGATCGGTGATCACCTTCTTGCCCCAGAGAGCATCGTTGGCATCCTTGATGTCCTGCTTGTCGACGATGTCCTGCTCGAGGAGGTTGGTATCGCCGGCATCCTCGACGAGGACCTTGCGGAGCATCTGACGGACAATGATCTCGAAGTGCTTGTCGTTGATCGCCACACCCTGCTTGCGGTAGACGTCCTGGACACCATTGACGATATAATTCTGCACCGCATTGGGGCCGAGGATCGCCAGGATATCCTGCGGAGAGATCTGTCCGTCGGAGATGGGATCGCCGGCACGGACGAAGTCATTCTCCTGAACCAGGATCTGTCTGGAGAGCGGCACCATATACTTGCGCTCCTCACCGGTCTTGGAGGTGACGATGATCTCACGATTACCGCGACGAATGCGTCCGAGGGCCACCTCACCGTCGATCTCAGAGACGACGGCAGGATTGGTGGGGTTACGAGCCTCGAAGAGCTCAGTAACACGGGGGAGACCTCCGGTGATATCGCCGGTCTTGACGACGACGCGGGGGATCTTGGCGATGATGTCGCCGGCCTTGAGCTTAGCTCCATCTCGCTGTGTCAGGAGGGCACCGGCAGGGAGGTCATAGGAGGTGGCACTCTCCTCGCCCTTGCGGATCACGCTGTAGGCAGGGGTGGTGTTCTTGTCCTTACTCTCGATGATGACCCACTCGCTACGTCCGGTGGCGACATTGGACTCGCTCTGTACCTCGTAGGTGATGCCCTCCTTGAGTCCCTCGTAGTGGAGCGTACCGTCTGCCTCAGCCACCATGACGGCGTTGAAGGGGTCGGACTCGTAGATGGTGTCGTCAGCCTTGACCTCAGTGCCGGGCTCGACGAAGAGGTGGGCACCGTAGGGGATATTATTGCTGATGAGCGACATGTGGGTATTGGGGTCGACGATGCGCATCTCTGCCTGTCGGCCGATGACCACCTTGAAGCTCTTGCCATCCTCGTCCTTGGAGTCCACGGTGCGGAGCTCATCGATCTCGAGGATACCATCGTACTGAGCCTTGATGTAGCGCTCCACCGTATCAGAGGAGGCGACACCACCGGCGTGGAAGGTACGGAGAGTCAGCTGAGTACCCGGCTCACCGATCGCCTGAGCAGCGACTACGCCGACCACCTCGCCCATCTGGACGGGACGATTGTGTGCCAGGTCACGACCGTAGCACTTGGCGCAGACACCCTCCTTGCTCTCACAGGTGAGGACGGAGCGGATCTCGACCTCGGTGATGGGCGACTCCTGGATCTTGGTGGCAGCGTCCTCATCGATCTCCTCATTGGCCCGGACGATCAGTTCGCCGGTGATCGGATGGATGATGTCGTGGACAGAGCAGCGACCGAGGATGCGCTCATAGAGCGATGCGACGACGTTCTTACCCTCCTTGATCTCACGACGGACGATACCGCGGAGCGTACCGCAGTCCTCCTCGGTGATGATCACATCGGAGGAGACATCGACGAGACGACGGGTCAGGTAACCGGCGTCGGCGGTCTTGAGTGCCGTATCGGAGAGTCCCTTACGGGCACCGTGGGTGGAGATGAAGTAGTCGAGTACGGAGAGCCCTTCCTTGAAGTTGGTCAGGATAGGATTCTCCATCGTCTGGGCTCCCTCACCGCTGCGGACCGGCTTGGCCATCAGACCACGGATACCGGAGAGCTGCTGGATCTGATTGGCAGATCCACGGGCACCGGAGTCCATCATCATGTAGATGGAATTGAAGCCGTCCTCGTCCTCCTTGAGCTGCTGCATGAGCACCTGGGAGATCTTATTATTGACGTTGGTCCAGACGTCGATGATCTGATTGTAACGCTCGTTGTCGGTGATGATACCGAAATTGAAGTTATCCATGATCTCCTCGACCTGGCTGAAGCCGTCGGCGATGATCTCCTCCTTCTCCTTAGGTACGATGACGTCGGAGAGATTGAAGGAGAGTCCTGCCTTGTAGGACATGTAGTAGCCGAGGTTCTTGATGCGGTCAAGGAAAGCGGAGCTCTCTGCGATACCGCAGTACTTGATCACCTCACCGATGATGAGTCGGAGGTTCTTCTTACCCACCACTCCGTTGTAGAATGGGAGCTCGCCCTTGGGCATCATCTGATTGAAGAGCATACGACCGTAGGAGGTCTCGATGACGTGGGTGATCGGCTTACGCTGCTCGTCGAGATCCTCTACACGTGCCTTGATGACGGCGTGCATATCGAGGGAGCCCTGATCGTAAGCGACCTGTACCTCCTCGAAGTCACTGAATACCTTGCCCTCGCCCTTGGCTCCGGAGCGCGTCTTGGTGATGTAATAGAGTCCGAGGACCATATCCTGAGTAGGTACGGTGATCGGGGCTCCGTTGGCGGGGTTGAGGATATTCTGTGAGGCAAACATGAGGAACTGTGCCTCGAGGATCGCCTCATTGGAGAGGGGGAGGTGGACCGCCATCTGGTCTCCGTCAAAGTCCGCATTGAAGGGCGTACAGGAGAGCGGATGGAGCTGGATAGCCTTACCCTCGATCAGCTTGGGCTGATAGGCCTGGATACCGAGTCGGTGGAGCGTAGGGGCACGATTGAGGAGGATGGGGTGACCCTTGATGATATTCTCGAGGATGTCGAAGACGACCGGCTCACGACGATCGACGATGCGCTTTGCGCTCTTGACGGTCTTGACGATACCGCGGTCGATGAGACGACGGATGATGAAGGGCTTGTAGAGCTCGGCAGCCATGTTCTTCGGCAGACCGCACTCGTACATCTTCAGCTCCGGACCGACGACGATGACGGAGCGGGCGGAGTAATCGACACGCTTACCGAGGAGGTTCTGGCGGAAGCGTCCCTGCTTACCCTTGATGGAGTCGGTAAGCGACTTGAGGGGACGATTGCTGCGGCTCTTGACGGCAGCGGAGCGACGGCTGTTGTCGAAGAGTGAGTCCACCGACTCCTGGAGCATACGCTCCTCATTGCGGAGGATCACCTCAGGCGCCCTCGTCTCGATGAGTCGACGGAGGCGGTTGTTGCGGATGATCACCCGGCGGTAGAGCTCATTGAGATCCGAGGTGGCGAAGCGGCCACCGTCGAGCGGCACGAGAGGACGGAGCTCCGGGGGGATCACGGGGATCACCTTCATCACCATCCACTCGGGACGAGAGTAGCCATTGGAGGCACGGAAGCTCTCGACCACCTGGAGGCGCTTGAGGGACTCCTTCTTGCGCTGCTGTGAGGTCTCCTTGGAGGCGCTGGCACGGAGCTGATAGGAGAGCTTGTCGAGGTCGACCCGCTCAAGGAGCTTCAGGATCGCCTCACCACCGATACCGGCGATGAACTTATCCGGATCGCTGTCGGGAAGATCCTGATTGCCCTCGGGCAGACGATCGATGATGTCGAGGTACTCCTCCTCAGAGAGGAAGTCGAGGTCCTCTACGTCCTCAGCGACACCCTTATTGATCACCACATAGGACTCGTAGTAGACGATCTTCTCGAGCTTCTTGGAGGGGATACCGAGGAGATAGGCGATCTTATTGGGGACAGAGCGGAAGAACCAGACGTGCACGATCGGCACCTCCAGCTTGATATGTCCCATGCGCTCACGACGCACCTTCTTCTCCGTCACCTCCACCTGGCAGCGGTCGCAGACGACGCCGCGGTAGCGTATCCCCTTGTACTTACCACAGTGGCACTCGTAGTCCTTGACCGGACCGAAGATGCGCTCACAGAATAGTCCGTCGCGCTCCGGCTTGTAGGTACGATAGTTGATCGTCTCCGGCTTGGTTACTTCACCGTGCGAATTCTCGAGGATCTCCTCCGGAGAGGCGATCCCGATGCGGATGCGGGAGAAGTTGGGGTTGATCTTATTTGTTATCTTGAAAGCCATAAGCTATGATTCTCTCTACAATATGCGTCTCAAAAAATCACCGGTCGATCACTCGAGATTGAATCCCAGTCCGAGGCCGCGAAGCTCGTGGACAAGGACGTTGAGTGACTCAGGGATGCCCGGCTCCGGGAAGGCGGAGCCCTTGACGATCGCCTCGTAGGTCTTGGAGCGACCTACTACGTCGTCTGACTTGACGGTGAGCATCTCACGCAGTGTGTAGGCAGCACCGTAGGCCTCGAGGGCCCACACCTCCATCTCTCCGAAGCGCTGACCACCAAACTGTGCCTTACCACCGAGTGGCTGCTGCGTGATGAGGGAGTAGGGACCGATGGAGCGGGCGTGCATCTTATCCTCGACCATGTGGTCCAGCTTGAGGAAGTAGGTGACACCGACGGTGGCGGGCTGGTCGAAGCGTAGCCCGGTCTCACCATCGTAGAGATAGGAGACGCCGTAGCGAGGCAGACCGGCCTTGTCGGTCCACTCGTTGAGGTCGTCGAGAGAGGCGCCGTCGAAGATGGGGCTGGAGAACTTTACCCCCAGCTTGTATCCTGCCCAGCCGAGGACTGCCTCGAAGATCTGACCCAGGTTCATACGCGAGGGCACACCCATCGGGTTGAGACAGATATCCACCGGAGTGCCGTCCTCGAGGAAGGGCATATCCTCCGTGCGGACGATCTTGGAGACGATACCCTTATTACCGTGGCGTCCTGCCATCTTGTCGCCCACCTGTATCTTGCGCTTCTTAGCGATGAGGACCTTGGCGTTTTGGATCACACCATTGGGGAGCTCGTCACCGATGGTGGCGTCAAACTGCTTGCGGTAATACTTGCTCTCGATCACCTTGGACTCGTGGAGGTAATTGACGATCAGCTGAGCGATCAGCTTATTGTCGTGCTCGTCAGAGGTCCAGTCGTCCGGGACCACCTCCTCGTAGATGATCTGCTTGAGCACAGGGCCGGTGATCTTGACGCCCTTAGCGACAACAGTGGTACCTACATAGTCCTTGATCCCCTGGCTCACCTTGCGGCTGGTCAGCTTGGTGAGCTTGGAGAGGAAGAGCTTCATAAGCTGCTCCTGCTCCTTCTCCTGCTCCTCGTCGAGCTGCTGCTTGAGATCACGGATCGTCTTGCGGCTGTTGCCGGTCTTGATCGCGCGAGAGTAGAGGTGTGTGTCGATCACGACGCCGCTGAGAGAGGGATCGGCCTTGAGCGAAGCGTCCTTCACATCGCCCGCCTTCTCGCCGAAGATGGCAAAGAGGAGCTTCTCCTCCGGGGTTGGATCGCTCTCGCCCTTAGGCGTGATCTTACCGATCATGATGTCTCCCGGGTGGACGTGTGCACCGACGCGGATGATACCATTGGCATCCAGCTCGCGGGTAGCGTCCTCGCTGACATTGGGGATATCATTGGTCAGCTCCTCCATACCGCGCTTGGTATCGCGCACCTCGAGATTGTACTCGTCGACGTGGACGGAGGTGAAGAAGTCCTCACGGACGAGGCGCTCATTGATGACGATCGCGTCCTCGTAGTTATACCCCTTCCACGGCATATAAGCGGCGAGGATATTACGTCCCAAGGCGAGCTCACCACGCTCTGTGGCGAAGCCCTCCGTAAGGATCTGCCCGGCAGTGACACGGTCGCCCTCCATGACGATCGGTCGCTGATCGACAGTGGTACTCTGGTTGGTACGACGCCACTTGGAGAGGTGATACTCGGTCACCTCATCGTCGAAGCGAACAAATTGCTCGTCCTCGGTGTAGTCGTAGCGGATACGGATCTTATTAGCATCGACATACTCGACCACGCCGTCGCGCTCTGCCATTACCTGTGAGCGGCCATCGCGAACCATCGGTCCCTCGAGACCGGTGCCGACGATAGGTGACTCACCATGGAGGAGCGGTACAGCCTGACGCATCATGTTACTACCCATGAGGGCACGGTGTGCATCATCGTGATCGAGGAAGGGGATCAGCGCAGCGGCGATGGAGCAGATCTGCATCGGCGCCACGTCGATCAGGTCGACGTCATCGGCATCCACGACGGGGAAGTCCGATCCGTGACGGCTCTTGATCTGTCCATCGAGGAGCGTCCCATCGTCACCGATATTAGGGGTAAACTGCGCCACAGTCATATCCTCCTCCGCCTCAGCGGTGTAGTACCGGACGCCGGAGTCGCTGAAGTCTACCTTGCCGCCATCGACCTTAAAGTACGGCGTGGCGAGGAAGCCCATGTCGCTCACCTTGGAGTAGACACAGAGCGAGGAGATCAGACCGATATTCGGACCCTCAGGGGTCTCGATAGGACAGAGACGACCGTAGTGGGTATAGTGGACGTCTCGCACCTCAAACCCTGCACGATCACGGCTAATACCGCCGGGACCAAGAGCAGAAAGACGACGCTTATGCGTGATCTCCGCCAGAGGATTGGTCTGGTCCATAAACTGGGACAGCGGGTTGGTCCCAAAGAAGGAATTGACCACGCTGCTGATCGTCTTCGAATTAATCAGATCAACCGGGGTGAAGACCTCATTGTCCCGCACATTCATGCGCTCGCGGACCGTACGGGCTATGCGAGCGAGACCGATGCCAAACTGCTGATAGAGCTGCTCGCCGACGGTGCGGACGCGACGATTGCTCAGGTGGTCGATATCGTCGATATTGGCACGACCATTCTTCAGCTTCACCAGATAGTCGATGATGGCGACGATATCCTCATTGGTCAGGACCTTCGTCTCCTCAGAGATATCGATATCCAGCTTGTGATTGATACGGTAGCGACCGACATCGCCGAGGTCGTACCGCTTGTCGGAGAAGAAGAGGTTATTGATCACCTCCTGAGCCGACTGCTCGTCCATAGGGTCCTGGCTGCGGAGCTGACGATAGATATGGTAGACCGCCTCCTTCTGAGAGTTGGAGGGATCCTTCTGCAGCGTATTGGTGATGACACTATAGTCGAGACCCGAGTCGGACTCTCTCTCGAGGAGCATCGTCTTGGGCGCATTCTTGAGGTCAAGGATCGCCTGGATATTCTCCTCCGTAAGCTCTTCATCTCTATCGACCACTACATTGTAGCGCTCCATGGAGACTACTTCACCCGTTTCCTCATCCACGAGATCCTCGACCCACGTATCCAGGATACGTGCTGCTACCTTACGACCGATATTTTTCTTCAGGTTGGTCTTATTCACCTTCACCTCCTCGGCGATACCGAAGAGACTCAGGATATCCTTATCGGTCTCGTAGCCGATGGCTCTCAGCAGAGTAGTCACGGGCAGCTTCTTCTTGCGATCGATGTAAGCGTACATGACATTATTGATGTCTGTCGCAAACTCGATCCAAGATCCCTTGAAGGGAATGATACGGGCGTTGAAGAGCTTGGTGCCGTTATTGTGCACACTCACGGAGAAGAATACTCCTGGTGAGCGGTGCATCTGGGACACCACAACTCTCTCAGCGCCATTGATGATAAAGCTACCTGCAGGCGTCATATAAGGGATCTGCCCCAGGTAGACGTCCTGAATCGAAGTATCAAAGTCCTCGTGCTCAGGGTCTGTGCTATACAGCTTGAGCTTAGCCTTGAGAGGGACCGTGTAGGACAGCCCTCTACTCAGACACTCCTCAATGGTGTACCTGGGAGGATCCACGAAGTAATCCAAAAACTCGAGGACGAAGTTGTTTCTCGTGTCGGTGATTGGAAAGTTATCCAGGAATGCTTGATACAGTCCCTGGCTCTTCCGCTTTCCGGCAGGGATATCCAGCTGCATAAAGTCTTTGTAAGACTTCAGCTGAATGTCGAGAAAGTCCGGGAAAGGTAATGGATGCTTGGAAGAGGCAAAGGTGACTCTCTCAGGCTTATATTGTGAGGACATAAAATTCTTTAATTCAAGGAGTAGTAAAAGACACGAAAAGGTTAAGAACCTGCCGGTAATGGCCGGTCCTTAACCCTTCACCCGCCTCTACGAGAGAGACAGGGGTAGTAAGTGAGGATTACTGAAGCTCAACAGTAGCTCCGGCCTCCTCAAGAGTCTTCTTCAGAGCCTCAGCGGCAGCCTTGTCCACATCCTTCTGGATGACAGAGGGCGCACCGTCCACAAGCTCCTTAGCCTCCTTCAGACCGAGTCCGAGAGCCGTCTTGACAGCCTTGATCACCTGGAGCTTAGATGCACCGGCGTCCTTCAGGTTTACGTCGAAAGAAGACTTCTCAGCAGCTGCATCACCTGCACCGGCAGCAGCGGCAGGACCGGCTACTGCTACAGCGGCAGCAGCGGGCTCGATGCCATACTCATCCTTCAGGATGGTCTTCAGCTCAGTTACCTCCTTGACGGTCAGATTGACCAGCTCCTCAGCGATTGCTTTTACGTCAGCCATATCGTTATTTTATATCTAAAGTTATTGTGTACGTTACTATAATTGTATGTGTGACCTGTCGCTTGGTCTATCCTATCGGGTGCACCCCTCTCTATGTGAGAGGGAGGACAGATCCGCTCCCGATATCGATGATCTGCGGTGAGGATCACGCCACCTTGCATAGGGGTGGGAGACCTCCGCGCACGTCTCTTACGCCTCTGCTCGCTTCTCGAGAGTCTCCAGGACACCGTGGATGGTGTTGCCTGCAGAGCTGACCTGAGAGATGACGTCCATGATCGGAGACTCGAGCATGGAGATGATATCTCCGATGAGCTCCTCCTTGCTCTTGAGGGCAGCGAGCGTATCCAGCTCACCGGCACCCAGGTAGAAGGTGTCATAGACGTAGGCAGCCTTCAGGCTCGGCCTCTCGATATCGGCACCGGCGCTCTTGAGCTCCTTGTGGAAGTCCTTGAGCACACGGGCGGGGGCATTGGCAGACTCAGAGAGCATCAGCGCGCTGGTGCCCTTGAGGTAGGGGTGGAAAGGCTCATACTGCTCCTCGTTGATGTCAACAAAGGCGCGATGTAGGAGCGTATTCTTCACGACCATCATCTTGACACCATGCTGGAAGCACTGGCGACGGAGAGCAGTGGTCTGCTCAGCGTCGAGAGCCATGGCGTCGACCAAATATGCGTGGGGATAAGTCTCGAGGAGCTCCTTGAGCTGCTCGATGACTTTCGCTTTATCTTCTTTCTTCATACTTATCTATAGGACAAAAGAGGGATGGATATATCTCCGTGGGAGACATACGTTACGCCTCAGTCAATGCTCGGGTGTCGATCTTGATACCCGGACTCATGGTACTGGAAAGATAGACGCTCTTCATGTACGTTCCCTTGGCAGACGTGGGCTTCAGGCGCTCCAGTGTGCGAAGGAATTCACGTGCGTTATCAGCAATCTGCTCGGGGGTAAAAGAGACCTTACCGATGGAGGTGTGGACGATACCGGCCTTGTCGACACGGAAGTCGATCTTACCGGCCTTGACCTGACGGACAGCATCACCGATGTTATTGGTCACCGTACCGCTCTTGGGGTTAGGCATCAGACCTCTCGGACCGAGTACACGGCCGAGGGCACCGATCTTACCCATGATGGCGGGCATAGTGATGATCACGTCGATATCGGTCCATCCGCCCTTGATCTTCTCGATATACTCGTCGAGACCCACATAGTCGGCACCTGCCTCCTTAGCCTCCTCTTCCTTATCGGCAGAGCAGAGGACGAGGACACGGACCGTCTTTCCCGTACCGTGAGGCAGGGTGACGGTACCACGTACCATCTGTGTGGACTTACGAGGATCGACGCCGAGGCGTACGTCCATATCCACAGAGGCGTCAAACTTCGTCGTGGTGATCTCCTTGACGAGCTGAGAGGCCTCCTTGAGAGAGTACTCCTTCGTGTTGTCGACCTTACTCAGAGCGATCTTGCGATTCTTAGATATTCTACTCATAATCGTATTCTCCTTCTGATATTACTCGACATCCTCGGGGAAGTCTCCCTTTACGGTAATCCCCATGCTCCGTGCCGTACCGGCAACCAGGCGCATGGCGCTCTTCACGGTGAAGCAATTGAGGTCACTCATCTTATTCTGAGCGATCTCCTTCACCTGGTCCCAAGTGACGCTGGCCACCTTATTGCGGTTGGGCTGTGCACTACCCTTCTTGACCTTGGAGGCCTCGATGAGCTGAGCGGCAGCAGGCGGCGTCTTGATGACAAAGTCAAAGGACTTGTCCGCATAGTACGTGATGACGACAGGAAGGAGCTGTCCGCCCTTGTCCTGTGTCTCAGCATTGAATCTCTTGCAGAAGTCCATGATGTTGATCCCCTTGGCACCAAGTGCAGGACCAACCGGAGGGGCAGGATTAGCTGCTCCACCGCGGATCTGAAGTTTCAACTGACCGGCAATTTCTTTTGCCATGATTCTTTCAGTTTATTGTCAAACAATAATTTGGCGAAAAGTACACTCGAGGAACCGCCACCCTTAATGACATCTGATCCGACTGAGAAGGTCCTTCCTCCGTCCATTCCTCTCGCGAGGAGGGGAGGGGTATCTCCCCGGATCGATGATGCCGGGATACCTGCGATCAGCTCACGCCGGGACGACTGCCCGGGCTCACCTCTCGCAGATGAGACGGCTATGACTCACTCTCCTTTTCCACCTGTGTGTAATCCACCTCCATCGAAGTGTCTCGCCCGAAGACCTTCACCAAGATCTTCAGCTTCTTGCTGTCCGGAGATACCTCAGTAACGTCGCCGAAGAACCCCGTAAAGGGACCCTCGTTGACCTTCACACGATCACCCACGGCGAAGCTCACATCGAGATCCTCCGGTCCCTCAGCGAGACGGTCAGAGATCTCCTTGATACGCTTCACGTCGAGGTCAGACAGAGGCTCCGGGTGGACGTCGCCACCGATAAATCCCAGCACCCCGGGGACACGACGCAGCTTATGCGTCGTCTCACCCGCGAGTCGCGCCTCCACGAAGACAAAGCCGCTGTAGTACGGTCTTACCCGCTCTACGCGCTTGCCCGAGGCTGTGCGACGCTTGGTGTAGGTCGTCTCCATCGGGACCAAGATCTCTCCGACATTCTTGTCGAAGAACGGCTCTACGTCACGCATGCCGTTGATATAGTCCTTGACAGACTCCTCCTTACCGGAGATAGTCTGGAGGACATAGTACTTAAATACCTGATCTTGATCGTCGTGAGACATTGTCAAAGCATCTGTCAGTCCGATGATCCCGGAGGACCATACGCCTGGACTGGTGTGAAACTAAAGTAAGTCTGGCAAGGCAGGAAGCCCTATAGGGAGCGGGGACATGCGGTACGACCCAGTGGTCGCGCACTTCACCTCGCAAGGGTTGCCATGGTACCTATCACATAGTGCAGTAAGACTGCGGCACGTGATGAGTCCTCATCTCGTCCGACAGTCTCCTATCCGCACCGCAAGTACTAGATGATGAGACGATAAAGTCCACTCATCGCATACTCGAGGATCTGGTCTACACCAAATATGAGTAGGGATAGTATGACGGAAGCTACCAGTACAATCACCGCGCTCTGGGATAACTCCTTGGGCGTCGGCCATGACACCTTGTAACGCAGCTCGTCGAAGCACGCCTTGACGTAGGCGCCGCTGCGCTGGAAGATGTTCTTGCTCTCAGGTTCAGCCATAAAGCCTAATATCTACTTACACATTTTTATTACAGCAGGGGATGCGAGGCTCGAACTCACGACACCCGGTTTTGGAGACCGGTGCTCTACCAACTGAGCTAATCCCCTATAGATAAGCCGTCTCCGGAGACACTGCGTCCCGAGGGACGGCTTATCGTAGTATCTACTTACTTAGGTCTACAGACCGTGAGATCAGTCGAGGATCTCAGTGATCTGACCTGCACCGACGGTGCATCCACCCTCACGGATGGCGAAGCGCAGACCTGCGTCACATGCAACCGGAGAGAGGAGCTTCACCTTGATCTCCACGTTGTCACCCGGCATCACGATCTCCTGACCCTCGGGCAGCTCAATGTCACCGGTTACGTCAAGCGTACGGATGAAGAACTGCGGACGGTAGTGGTTACGGAACGGGGTGTGACGACCACCCTCCTCCTTCTTGAGGACGTAGATGGAAGCCTTAAACTCAGAGTGCGGCTTCACGGTGCCAGGAGCGCAGACGATCATACCACGCTTCAGCTGATCCTTGTCGATACCGCGGAGGAGGATACCTACGTTGTCACCTGCCTCACCACCGGTGGACATGTTCTTCTGGAAGGTCTCCACACTGGTTACGGTAGACTTCAGGCCATCAGCACCGAGACCGATGATCTCTACAGCGTCACCGGGCTTGATGCGACCGGTCTCTACACGGCCGGTAGCTACGGTACCACGACCGGTGATGGAGAAGATATCCTCGACAGGCATGAGGAACGGCTTGTCCAGCTCGTGCTGAGGAGTGGGGATGTACTGATCGACAGCATCCATCAGGTCCATAACGGTGTTGACCCACTTCTCCTCGCCGTTGAGGGCGCCGAGAGCAGATCCGTGGATGATGGGGGTGTTGTCACCATCGTAGTCGTACTTAGAGAGGAGGTCACGAGTCTCCATGTCGACGAGCTCGAGCATCTCCTTGTCCTCTACCATATCGCACTTGTTGACAAATACGACGATGCTGGGGACGTTCACCTGACGAGCGAGCAGGATGTGCTCACGGGTCTGAGGCATAGGACCATCGGTAGCAGCCACTACGAGGATGGCACCGTCCATCTGAGCGGCACCGGTAACCATGTTCTTGACGTAGTCGGCGTGCCCGGGGCAGTCCACGTGAGCGTAGTGACGACCTACGAGGTCGGTACCGCGCTCAGCACCCTCTACAGCGTCGGGATCCAGCAGATCATCGAGGGACTTGCCCTTGCGATCCATGGTCTCGTACTCCACGTGTGAGGAGTTGATGGTGATACCTCTCTCCTTCTCCTCCGGAGCGTTATCGATCTGGTCGAAAGAGCGAGCCTCAGCGTCCTTACCAGAAGCCTTGGCAAGTACGTTGGTGATGGCCGCCGTCAGAGTCGTCTTACCGTGGTCTACGTGACCGATGGTACCGATGTTGACATGCGGCTTCGTTCTCTGGAATTCTTCTTTTGCCATAATACAAAAAATATAGTTGAGTTAAGTAATTCTCTACCCACATAAGGGCAATAGTAGCCGGCAATACTCCCATTTCTCCCCCTTAAGGAGACCAACGGAGTAACGCCGTCTCATCTACTCCCTCACACTTCGTATAAGAGCCGCTTCCGAGAGTTGAACTCGGGACCTCATCCTTACCAAGGATGCGCTCTACCACTGAGCTAAAGCGGCATTTGTGCCATGATCGCAAGCCCCGGAGGGACTGCACTAAGAGCGGAAGACGGGACTCAAACCCGCGACCCTCAGCTTGGAAGGCTAATGCTCTATCAACTGAGCTACTTCCGCAGATCCAAGAAGAGAATCAATGTCCGCACTCGGACACCTCCTTCCCCTTGTCTGTGCGCAGAGGCGGATTCGAACCACCGAAGGCAAAGCCAGCTGATTTACAGTCAGCCCCAGTTGGCCACTTTGGTATCTGCGCGTCTTATCTCACACCCGCTATGCTGACCTCCGCCCGCATATCTCTCGAATGTGGTTGCAAATGTACGACAAAAATCCAGATCCGGCAAGTACCTCTGACTCTTATGTGCCACTTTATCGCAAAAAAATAGGCTAAGACCCTATATATAAGGTATAGTCGGCAGTTCGACAGGCGTGGGCGCAGCTGTTCATGCCCTGAAACAGGCTGATACCTCAGAGGTATTTCTATTACCGATATTAGTGATCACTATTACCGGTATTAGTGTCAACTAATATCGGTATTAGATCAGAGCCTGTGGGGGACGGGTTAGGGAAAATGTCCAGGGGAGGGCGCATATGAGTGGTACAGAAGCGATTCAACTCATTGTGAAGAGTGGGGAATGAAGCACCCCGACAGGGGTGCCCGTTTTTTAGACCCGGGTCGAGGGGCGCAGCCCCGAAGACCCAGGGATCAGGCATTGCAAGCGATCCTGCGACCCCGCTAGGGTGTCGCACTGATTGTCTGGGGAGTGCGACACCCAGGCGGGGTCGTATATCTTTCTCGAGATCTTCTTTCCCGGGGTCTTCGGCACTTCGTGCCTCGACACCCGGTCTAAAAAGCGAAGATCCCTCCGGGGCTTCGCCCCTGCGGGATCGGCAGGCGGTCACAGCAGGGGACGGATCAGTCGACGAAATTGCACAGTGACAGGGCGTAATAGACGAGGTCGCCCTGCCCGTCATTGAGAGAGCAGAGCGACCTCGAGTATCTATATATGGTCCTTACTTCCGTCGGCGGTACCAGACGATGCCGCCGATGGCGAGGAGCGAGACGAGTGTACCTATCCAGGAGAAGTGGCTGACAGTCGGGTGGAGGTAATTGTACTCCCCGGACTCGAAGCGGAGCTGGAAGGGCACAACGTAGTCCGCAAAGGTTCGACCACCGGGAGTATCGAAGTGGAGACTCTTGACGCTCGCGAGCGTCCGGGCATCCAGCGCAGTGTACTCTGCCCCCTCAGCATTACTCTGGATCACCGTCCAGAAGAAAGGATTGCCAAGGATGGTCAGCTTCTCCTCTCGCATCCGTAGCGTAGGGAGATCGGCCTTCAGGAGCCGATACTCCGGCATACGTATGACGTAGAGCGAGCCCTCCCGGTCGACGACGAAGCCGAGGAACCGCTTGGAGGGATACTCCGTCACGAAGAGGTACTCAGGCCGCATGCCCTCAGGTAAGTCGATCGGTCGTACGAAGGGACGACCAACAGTCTGTCTCAGCTGGTAGAGGCGGTCCGCAGCGTCGACGAAGAGGTAACCATTGTCATACGCTTTGCGGGTCGTCGGATTACCGGCCACGAGGCGGATGGGGAAGGTGACACCTTTCTCCTCCAGCGCCCGCTGGTAGAGAGACGACTTCTCCTCCTCGATCGTGTTGGACTCCATGTTGACAAATTCGATCCGCCGATCTGTGAAGCGGAAGACATCCTCCGGCATCTCCAGATTGACTCTCTTGGACATCGACTCTAAGAGGAAGTAGAGCGGGGTGTCGTGCGTATTGAGACTCGCGGGGTGAGAGACGAAGATAAAGCTCTCACGCTCCAGCAGTCCCTGATCCACAGCGATGCCTCGGATGCTATCCGGGAGTCGTCCATCCATCACCAGCTGGCGGTAGTAGAAGGAGGGGAGGATGCTATCAAACTCGCTATCCGTGTACTCCCGGCCGGCGTAGTCGTAGTAGCGAGTCCCCTCTCCATCCCGATTGTCGAGCGAGGCAAAGTCCTCCACCACCTCACTGTAGAGGGTGAAAGGGACATAATCCCCCTTGGGTGCCGTCATGTCGCCGAGCGAGGTAATGCCCCAGACCAGTGCCAGTGCGGCAAGGAGGGTAAGCAAAATGGTGTATAGTGGCTTCATTGTACTCCTTCCTTAAAGCGTTGGATCGAGAGTATCGAGACGTAGCAGAGCAGCAGCGTCACCAGCCCCATCGGGAGGAGCGCCTCCTGATAGAAGCGAGGGGTCGTGCTGATGAAGTAGAAGTGGACGAGTGCGTAGCTGAGGAGGATGTAGAGCACACGTCGGCGCCAGGTGGGCTCGAGCACCACGAGGGCGGTGAGTCCATAGGCGGTGAAGCCGGCCATAAACCATGGGGCAATGCTGACAAGCAGATGAGTCACCAGCTCCGGGGCGAGGATACTCCGGAGGTAGAGGGCAAGCACCAGATGCTGCGTGAGACAGAGGAGTCCAAGGACCCCTACCCCATAGGTGAGCATGGTGAGGGCAATGGTCCCCTGGTTCATTGGCAGATGAAGGGTGAGCTTGAGCCGCTTCCGGGTCATCTCAGGAGCAAATTGCGTCACGGCGAGTATCAGACCCGTGAAGAGGGGCTGATACTGCAGCACATTGAGGAAGAGCACATCCTTGGAGAGGAGGATCTCCCAGAGGTGTGCCGCTCCGCGGAGGGTGATGACCCTCTGGAGGGTGAGGAGGGCGTAGGCGGTGATGGCGAGCCCTACGATGTAGAGCACTAAGAGCGCCCAGCGGGTCTTGATCCACTCCTTGTATAGTAGTCCTTGTATCATATCCGACTCAGTACTTACCGGTTAGTCCGATGAAGGCGTCCTCGAGGGTCATCTTCTCCTCCACGAGGCGGTCGTAGGGGATCTGTGCTCTCTGCAGGTAGGCCTGTACATACTCTCTCGACTGGAAGGTGTGGAGCTCTGCCGCACGACCGATGACGGCGGTGTAGTAGAGCTTCTCATCCTGCGGCAGGGCGGCAACCCCTTCGCCGACGGTAAAGGTGTAGCGGTGGAAGGTCTCCATCAGCTCCCTCACCGGCATCTGGACAAGGATCTTCCCGTAGTCGAGGATGATACAGTCGTCGATCAGCCGCTCCATATCCTGGATGATATGGGAGGTGAGGAAGACTGTCTTGTCGCGCCCAGCTGTGTAGTCCCTGAGGTAGTCGATGAAGAGGCGCCTGTAGCCGGGGTCGAGCCCGAGTGAGAAGTCGTCAAGGATCAGGAGGTCGGCATCTTGGGCGAGGATCAGTCCGAGGGCGACCTGGGAGCGCTGTCCGCAGGACATCTGGCTGATCCGCTGCCGTGGAGCGATCTTGAGCTTGCTGACGAGGTCGTAGTAGATCTCACGCTGCCAGCGGGGGTAAAACCGCGCATAGAAGCGCTCGATCTCCGTGACGGTCATGAAGCTGTACTGCACATGCCCCTCGAGGAGGAGAGCGATCTGCGCTTTTACGGAGGGAGGCATGGCTTGGATGTCGTAGCCGAGCATCCGACAAGTGCCTCCGGCGGGGCGGAGATAGCCCGCGAGGATATTGATCGTGGTGGTCTTGCCGGTGCCATTCTTCCCCAAGAGACCGAGGATCCGCCCCCGAGGGACCTCAAAGGAGAGGTCCTCGTAGATGAGACGCTTCCCGTAGTAGTGGGTCAGGTGGTCACACTGGATGATGCTATCCTGCATGGCGTCACTTGCCTGCCTTCAGAGAGGGCTGTACGCGAGCATTGAAGTCCTCGGTCGAGTTGTTGGTATCCTTGAGGTACTTCCGCCCATTGGCCTCTCGCTCCACCTTACGGATGACAGCAGTACCCAGGCCGGTCTTGTCCTGAAAACTATCGCACCAACCGGTAAAGCCGGCATCGATGGTGTCAGGAATATAGCGCCAGTCGATCTTATCCTTAATACCCAGGAAGACAGCATCGACGATCCAGTCGAGGGGGACCTTGTAGGCCTTGGCCTCCATCTCCTTGGTGAAGTCTTTGAAGCTAAAGATGTACTTCGCTGACCAGGCATAGTCCTTCTCATAGGTAGCTACATCGACGGGGACCTTCACGAGGGCAATGGTGGTGCAACCTCTCTGATGGAAAGAGGAGACGGTCTTGGAGGACTTGTAGTAGGAGATCAGATTAGGCACCTCCGGATTGTCTGTATCTTGGATGCGGGGATCGGAGGAGCGATCGTAGATCTCGAAGTCGGCATGGGATAGGTCTACCGCTCCGGTGAAGACCTTGGAGTGGTCCAGGGCGTCATTTGCAATGATGATGGAGGCACCGGGCTTCACGGGATAGGTGGTCCCATTGCCGGGGATGATGGAGAGGAAGTTGACCGGGAGGATATCCTTGATCGCATCCTTATCCACATAGTCCCGCTTCATATTGCACAGGAGGGCAGACTGCGCAATGCCGAGCCCATCGGCATAGAGAGTGACGTCGGAGTTGTTGGTGATCTTGATGTACTGCTCGCCATACTTATAGGACTTCTTCGTCTCGGGATTGTAGGTAGGGCTGAGGAAGAGCTCCTCGATGACGAAGCCGGAGCTGACATTCTCCGTGTACTGAGGGATAAGGGTGAAGGTACTCTTCTCGCCCTTCACGACGATGCTCTCCTCCATGGAGACGGTCGTCCGGACCTTACCGAGGCGATCGGACTGATAGGAGAGTCCCGCGGTGAGGGAGACCTGGTACTTGCCCTCGAGGAGCTTCTGGTGGAAGGTAGCGGACTCCGGCTTGAGGGCGATCTCCTTGCCGTCCCGGCTACCCTTGATCGTCACAAGGAGGTCGCTGTAGGTAGCGTCCTTGAGACCGACAGGCGCCTCGATGGTGAAGGTACACTCGCTCTCGATGGCGGGCTTACGGGTCTCCTCAGGCTTACAGCCTACGAGGAGGACAGACAGGAGGGCTACGAGGGCCCAGAGGTGATGAAGTTGTTTCATGATCATTTTATACTTGAGATTATTATTTCAGATTGACTGCACGGAAGTCCTCTGAGGAGTTGTTGGTGTCCTTGAGGACCTTAGAAGTTTCGTTGAGAGGTTTACGGACGACTTTCTTCCCATATCTAGAGTCGTCACCAAGGCCGGGCGCGACTGAGGCGTAGCCGGCATCAAGCTTCTCGGAGACGGGGAGCCACTGGAAGTCATTCTTCATACTGAGATTGACCGCATCGAGGATCCACTCATTGGGGATCTGGAGAGCAGGCTCGCCCGGCATCTTCATCGGATCCATCCCCTCGATGATCATCACCTCCTCGTAGGGGTAGCTGTACTTCTTAGCGAGCGCCTCTGCCGTGAGTCCCTGGAGATCAACGAGTGCGTAGGTGTGCTGACCATTGGTGCTCATCGCCCAGTTCTGCACGCCATCGCCGTAGGGATCGCTGATGAATATCAGCCTCATATCGGGTACCCGGGGATTGTCCGGCGTCTCGGAGTCGGTATAGCCCTTCTCGCTCATCCACTCGAAATTGGCCCCGGAGAGGTCGATCGAGTTAGGATTTGCCTGCACATGATTGATCGCCGAGTGGCAGAGGATGATACTCTCATACGGCCTGACGGGATAGGTGGTGCCCTCGCCGGGGATCTGCATCACGAGACTGACCGGCATGTGGGTCGAGCGGACATCCGGCTGGATCTGCTCCTTCTTGTCGTCCGACTGGAAGGTGGATCGGACCAGCGCCAGGCCGTCGGCATAGCGGGTCACGGGGCTATTATTGGTGATGCGGATGAACTTATCCTCATCATACTGCTCTCCATTCTTATTGAGCGTCCCGGCAAAGAAGATCTCGCTGATGACGAAGCTCTCTTTGGGCATCACAAAGGTAAGCTGACAGGTATGGGTGTAGCTCTGCTCACTCTTGGTCACAAGGTCCTCGCTGTACTCCAGCGTCGTCAGGACTCCCTTCGTGGCGAAGTCACCGGTGAGATGGAGGGTGTAGGAGGCACCTTGAGAGAGGGTGACCCTCGCCTTATTTTGCTCAAAGGTGAGGGACTGCTTCGTCCCCTTAGCCTTGGAGACGACCTCACCGCGGAGGTTAGTAAGTTGCCCCTCGATGCCAAGCGGGCTCTTCACCTCGAGGGTGACGAGAGCCTCACTCGGCTGCTTAGGAGCGTCCTCACGGCAGCCCGAGAAGAGGACTGAGAGGAGCAGTGCAAATGCGATAAAAAGAGTTTTCTTCATAAACTAAATGGGTCTATAGGGTTAGCCGGATCTCTACCAGCATGGAGTGACGGAGTGAAGAGGGGAAGTGTTCGAGCCGGTAGCGACCGCCCACCTCGAGTCCCCAAGAGGGCTTGAGCGGCATAGGGAGGTGGTACTTGGGTGCAATGCTGAGGCTGAGACACCTCGCTGTAGCGGACCGATAACTCTGCCGGAGATGAGCCGTCACCGACTCCTCCATCTCTGCCATAGGGAGCGTGAGCAGGCCGACAGCCTCGGGGGCATAGCCCATCTCAAGGGAGAGAAGGCCGTAGCTCCGCTCGCAGCGATGGGAGACCTCTCCATAGAGGACCGCACGCCAACGGTCGAGACGAAGCTCCTTCTCCGGCTCGAGCACCCGCGTCCGGAGATGAAAATAGGCCACCTCGGGCTGCACAAGCCAGTGCCAGCCCGGCTGCCGATAAGCTGCATCGCCGAGAGAGAAAGAGAGCTTTCCCTCCACGGTGCCGCGGTGAAAATTGGCGTTGTACCCCACGACGGGATAGGTCCCGGCCTTAGGTTCGCCTACGATATGCTCTACTCCGGAGCGGCTCGCGACACTTGCCTCAAGATCGATTGCACCCATGAGTGCCCCCACCCAGTACTGGTAGCCGAGTCTTAGCTTCCCCTGATGATCGGCATAGTGGTGGATGGGCACCTCATTCATATCACTCACCGCCTGCTCCAGTCGGCTATACCGGTATATAAAAAGAGTTCGCACGCCCTGGTCAGAGGTCCGAGGCAGGAGATGAAGCGCAGCCCCGAGCGACCGGCCACGATAGTGGAGAGAGGGCTCATTGGTATCAAACCTCCGGAAGCTACCCCCGAGACCACTCATCAACCGCTGGAGACTGCCTCCGATAGGGCTATAGATCGCCACCCCACTCCGCTGCTTGTAGAGTCCATAGTCGAGTGAGAGTCCCATCTCGCAGGCAGCGACCGGTAGGGAGAGCCCGGTGGAGAGGCGTAGATCTGAGACGATACTCCGAGGTCTCGGATCCACCGCGCGGTACTCCTGCTGAGAGCGGTAGTACATCTCCCCGGATAGCCTGAACCGGGAGAGCTGATGGCTGTAGCCCCCACCGAAGGTATACCTCTCCAGCGACAGGTCTCCGCCCTTCTCGTCAGCCATGATGTAGGGGTAGAGCCGATCGTAGTCAGAGGTGCTGCGCCACTTCACCTCTTTCACACGCCCATTGGCATAGTCGGCATAGCCCCAGAGGTGTTCCCTTGCCGACGGGAGGAGATAGGTCTTCGCCCGGAGCCGCGCAATGCTCTCGCCCCGTCCCCGCTCATCATAGAGCGTCTCTGTCTCGGTACGCCCCTCGTATTGAGCAGCGAAGGAGGAGAGGGAATTGCGGTACTGCCTATGATGGAGCGCCACCTGATCGGTGTAGCGGAGCCAGAGATGCTGCCAGGCGATCGCGCGCTCGTAGGAGCGATCAGCCACGCTGAGCGTATCCGCAGCGTGGGCATTCATCACGGCCATTAGGACGAGGAGAAGAAGAAGGAGATGACGTCTCATAGCATCCGGAGCATCTTGATCCTACAGGTCTCCTCCTTATCCAGAAAGAGCTGCTCAGTAGCCGACCCTCTGATCCAGACCGTCTCGCCGCTCTCCAGGAGGAGTGTCCCCTCCACCCGGACATCATAGAGCCCACGGTAGAGCTCGTCCGTATAGGTAGAGGTGGTGACGGAGTTGCGGGTGGTGGTACGGCGGGTATTGAGATTCTCCCACTCGATCTTATAGCTCCGGCGGATCACGGGAGAGGGGGCGCTGTAGTCCAGCTGGAGCGTCACGCGGCTCATCACGTCCGGATGCTCCGGCAGGTGGCACGCAGATAAGCCCACGAGGAGCAGGAATGCGATCAGAGTCTGAGCCTTTGTCATAGATTGATCATCATTTCCATACCGAAGTAGGGGGTCTGATTGCGCCGGATCGCGAAGCCCTTTCGCTCTATGTCCGGACTGTAGTCGAAGATCTTATTGACGAAGAGCGCGACCCGCAATTTATTCTCAAAGAGGGACTTCGTCGCCTTCAGATTGGTGATCATCATGAAGGGAACCACGTACCGCTCGAAGGAACTCTCGGTGTAGGTTCGCTTGAGCCACTGCAGCTGAGCATCGCCCTTATCCGCCTCAGTGAAGGGGCGTCGCTCTCCATCTGAGAGGGAGATGAAGTAGTCGGGATAATTGGAGAGAGGCATCTTCTGCGAGGAGGAAAACCAATTGGACTGAAAGGAGAGCGATAGTCCCAGCCCGATCTTAGGGAGGTAATTGTCGAGCCGAAGGTCGGTATTGAGTATCTCGCGGACCAGTATCTCATTATCCTGATAGATGCCCACGTAGGGGACCTCACGCCCGCCGATGACAGCTCTCGGGCGCTCATACTGCGGGAGACTATTCCGATAGGTGGTCCTAAACCACGCTCCCGATAGCGTCACTCGGGTATTGAGGAAGCGGTACCTCGGAGTGCTCATCACCCACTCCACGCCACTCTTATCGGTCTCGCTTCCATTCGTATCGAGAGGGAGCAGGCGGAAGTCTCGTGTATCCTTGTACTCGAAGTCCCCGATGTCCGGCTTAGCTGTCAGGGTGGCATAGTCGACCGACTGCGGATCGTAGTACCGGAAGTCTGCGATCCGCAGCTCCGTATCCTTGCGGAAGCCACTCCGCATCCGCTCCCGGAAGCAGGTCAGAGTGGCTGAGTAGCCGGCATAGTCGAGATCGAGACGGAGCTCACCCTTGACGTTCTTCGCCGGTGCCAGTTGCTTATTATCCGGGTCATAGATATAGGTTCGCATATAGACCAGGCGATAGTCCGGATTGCTGTGGTAGTAATTGAGCTCCACAAAGTCGTCGTAGATCGTATCCGGATAGAGCTGCTCCATGGAGGGAAACATACTGAGGCTCCCCACCCCACCATTCACCCGGACCATCAGAGGGCGACCGGCTACCTCTATCGGGGCGAAGCTCCAGCGGACGTTGAGTCGGATGTCCGGATACCACCGACCAGACATCCGGTAGGAGCGATCGAGGGCGAGAAGGCTATTTGCCACGACCCCGGCCATCAGGGTCAGGGAGTGCTCCCGGATCGGCAGTGTCATCTCATCCTCAGCGAAGAGGGAGAGAACGGACTTACCCGGGACATCGTAGAAGGGTCGGGGGCGGCTGCCGGAGAGCCAGAAGAGGGGGCGATCAAGGTCGAAGATCGCCCCTCGCCCGATATTCTTACTGTAGCTCCAGTCAGCTCCATACTTAAGCCGATGCCGGCCGGGCCCGAGGTCGAGACGACTACTGCCCTTGAGCTTGAGATAGAGGTAGAGCGGCCTGCTGTCGACGGTGTGAGAGGCGAAGTAAGTGCGGGGATAGTACCTCCCCTCATGCTCTCCCTCCTCGCGGGTAGTCAGGTAGGGGACATCGCGGCTCATCACCATATCCTTGGTGATGGCGGTCCGGTCCCAAGTGTGGGAGAGCGAAAGGGTCAGATCCACGGCACTGAGCCAGGGATTCTCCGTCGGGAGGAAGGAGAGACTCTCTGAGAGGGCGAGGCGATGATTACCCGACCGGTAGGTATCCAAGGGAGTGACATCGAGGTCCTGATCCCGCTTGCGGTCATTGAGCGAACCGGTATAGTCGATGCTGGAGAGCGAGGAGATGCTGCCTATCGCCCCCGACCATCGTCCGGAGAGACGAAGCGAACCGGTGATGCGCTCGTAGCAGTCGCGTACGCTCCGGGGATCGGAGTAGGCACTGAGGTAGCCGATGCTGCTGATGAGATTGAGCCGGTCGGGGAGGAGGTCGACCCCTTTGGAGAGAAAGAAGAGCTTGCTGGACATATCCGACTTGAAGCGCCCGGTGAGCTCATCGGTCCACTGCTTACGCTTCACCTTGATGAGACCGCTCGTCAGGTCGGAGTGCTCCACGGAGGGGATCCCCTGCACCACCTCGATGCTCTCAACGTCATCGGTGGAGATGGAGCGCATATCCACGCCGGCATTGATCGGGACCTGAGTCGAGTAGGCCCCACCACTCCCATACATCCCCTTGAGCCCGGCATCCATCTGCACCGGGACGCCATCGATGAGAAATCTCGTCCCCATGGAGGAGGTATTGTACTGCGACTGATTGACCCTCGGGAGTAGATTATGCTGCCCTACGATGGGGAGGGACGCCTCCCGCAGCCGGACGATATCCGGCGAGGTGAGGAGTGGATCGGAGGAGAAGCCTCCCGGGAGCAACTCCAGCACATCGCCGATGCTGGAGGGCTGGAGCAGCGTCATCGCCTCTCTCCCTATGAGAGACGAGGTGACCATACCCCTGGAGGGCTTAGCCGTCACCACCACCTCCTGTAGCTCGTCGGTGCTGTCCCGGAGCTTGAGAGTAAAGGCGTGCTGCTCCGGGGTGACGCGGACCCGTCGCTCGTAGGGCTGATACCCTACGAAGGTCGCGCGGATCAGGTACTCCCCCGGCAGCACTCTCTGGAGTGCCAGGACACCCTTCACGTCCGTGGCGCCCTTGTACTCCTGCTCGCCGGTCTTCATCTTCACGATCGCCCCGGGGAGAGGCATCCCATCACTCGAGTCGACGACCGTGAGTGTCACCGTCGTCTGCCCCTGCGCCACTAAGAGCAGAGAAAATAGCGAGAGTCGCCTCATAGAAGCAGGAAAAGGAGGGGAATGAGTATCCCTAAGACAAGCTCCAGCCCGCCTACTCCCCTGATCCCTCTCTTGCCACGGGCGAGGAAGAGACCCGAGAGGGTGATGACAATGAGACCTATCGCAAAGAGGTCTGAGAAGTAGGTCCACCAGCGACCGGGATTGTAATGGAGGCGGACAAGGTCGCCGAGGAGCGGCCGCTTCCGCAAACGGTCATAGACGCCGGCACCGGTCTGGAGATCCACCTCCAGTGTGGAGCCCCCCTTGAGGAAGACCTTCATCGTCCTCTCATCCGGATAGTAGTGCTTGGTATAGCGCCCTCTCTCTCCGATCTCACCGAGGAGTGTCTCTATCTCCGCCACGGTGACTGACCCTTTCGTCCGAGGGGTCTCGGCGAGTGCACTAGGCAGCTCTATCCTCCTCGCGGAGTAGGTAGGATTGATCTCATCCCGATGATTCATCAGGATGCCGGAGAGGGCATAGATAATGACGATACCGGCAAAGAAGAAGGAGAGATGCCTGTGGATCCACCGGCACGCCTTCACCATACTCTTAGACCGGTCCCATCCGGGACTATTTGCCATGGTCCGAGGGATCAGCGGATTTCGTAAGAGAGTCCCTCCATGTGGTAGAGGCTGACGTAGGGCTTACCCTCCCGCTCTGTACGCTCTGCAATGCGGGACCGGAAATTGGCAATCCGCTCTCGGACGCTATTGGCCTCCGCCTCCGCATTGGCCTTCATGTCGGCTGCGCAGCCACCCTCCCCCTGGGTCTCCTTAGCCTGATCAGCGATCCGAGCCTCCCACTGAGCGAGGTAGTCCTCGTCGATGCGGTCCTCCACCAGGACACCGGTCACCCGTACGATGCTATTGACGGTCTCCTGAGGAAAACTGCCGATCGACTCACCCGCCTCTACACGGAGGGTCTTGGTATCGTCGCTGCCCATGAGGAAGATTTTTCCTCCTCCATGCTTGCAGATATGGGTACAGATCCCCTCGATCTCGATGGTATCACCGACCAGGCTATCCGGGTCGGCTAAGACCTGATCCACCTCGAGGGCGGCAGGAGCCACCTCCTCCGCGGAGGTTTGCTCCTTACTCTTATTACTATCATCCCCGCAGGATGCGAGGCTGAGGGTCATACCGAGGAGCAGCGTGAGGCTCCACTTGCTGATCGAAGTCATCTTTCGGCGTCCCCCGGAAGAAGATGACCGTGAAGAGCGTAAAGACGGTGATCGAGATCACCTCCTGGATCACCTTGAGCTGCAGCAGCGTAAAGGCTCCCCCATTACCCACAAAGCCATACCGATTGGCCGGCACCTGAAAGGCGCACTCCATCAGCGCCAGCCCCCAGCTCAGCAGGATCACCACATAGAGCGGCGTACTGTCCCGGAGTATATGCAGCTCCTGGAGCTTCAGATGCCCATACCAGGCAAAGGTCATGAAGACATTTGAGACCAGCAGCATCGCCACCGTTAGCCATCCATTCATATCAGCACGTACACATTAATATATAGGGTAAAGAAAAAAGATGCCCTCCCATCAAGCCCACGAAGGTACGAAGTAATGAGTCGCCGGCAATGGTACTCCAAGGCCGACTCACAGTAGACTGGCTATCAACCGTCTGCGCAGGCGCAGATCTATTACCGGTATTAGTGAACACTATTACCGACAATAGTGATCACTAATACCGACTATAGTAATCACTAATACCGATATTAGTCTGAGGGCACCGACTTGTGCGACTTGTCCATTCCTACCGACTCGCCAACACTTCCGATCCACCTATTCCCTCCACCACACCGAACTACCTTATATTTGCAAGGTACTAAGATTATACGTATCTTTGCCGTACAATATAGAGATAGAATAATTTTCACTAACGATAGTAAGAGCATCATGGCAAAGACTGACTTGGCGGACAAGTTCCGCTCACAGATGAGACGAGGGCTCCTGGAGTACTACCTACTTCTCCTGCTCGACAGTCGCCAGGCCTACTCGGCAGACATCATCGATCTGCTCAAGGAGGCCGACCTGCTCATCGTGGAGGGATCACTCTACCCTCTCCTGAGCAAGATGCGTCGTGCCGGCATCATTGGCTACACCTGGGCGGAGAGTACCCAGGGACCTCCTCGCAAGTACTACACCCTGACAGACAAGGGGCGAAGCATACTGGATAAGCTCAATCAGAACTGGGCGGAGATGAATGCTCAGGTCGACCGTATACGAGCTGCCAAGCATGAGAATAACGGTCCGCAGATCACCCCCGCTCCCATGCAGGAGCCCGTCGATGAGATGCGACCGACAGATAAGGAATAGAGAACCATAAGGGCAAAAAACAGAGCATCATGAAAAAGAACCTTTCAGTCACCCTTGGCGGCCGCTCCTTCACGATCGATGAGGACGCCTACTTCGCCCTCGATGCCTACATCGAGGGCATCCGGTCACACTATGCTCCCGAGGATCCGGACGGAGAGATCGTCTCCGACTTCGAGAGCCGTATCGCCGACCTCTTTGCCGACGAGATCCGGCAGCAGGGGCCCGGAGCCACCATCACCATCGATGCCGTTCGCCGCACGATAGAGCGGGTCGGCTCGCTGGATCGCCTCTTCGACGACGAGGAGGAGCAGCATCCTATTGAGGAGGAGATGCCGGCAGCCGATGAGCCTATCCACTCCGACACCGCTGCCCTCGAGACCGAGACGGAGCAGAGGAGGATCCCCACCCCACCGATCCCACCGACCGCCATGGAGGGACCGCGTCCACGACACATCTACTACCGCTCCACCGTGGACCGCTGGCTCGGCGGTGTCCTCGGTGGGCTCGGAGAGTACCTCGGCATGGACGCCCTACTCTTCCGCCTCACCTTCATCCTATTACTCTTCACCCCCGTCGCACCGGCGATCATCCTCGTCTACTTGGCAATGGCAATCTTTGTCCCTCAGGCCAAGACAGTGACCCAGCGACTTGAGCTCCACGGCAAGCCGGTCTCCCCATCGACAATCTGGCAGGACATCGACGAGACAATAACCAAGAGCGAGGCGGAGGGCAAGGAGTCGGGTGATCGTAAGAGTGCCTTCCCCCGCCCCTCCGACTTCCTCTCCCCCGGCTGGCGCAAGGGACTACTCTGGACAGGCTCCATTCTGCTTATCCTGGGACTCTTCGTCGCCATGGGAGGAGTCATCACAGGTCTCGCCGACGGGGATCTCTTCCAGTACGACTTCTTCCACGACGGGGAGTACTTCCGCAGCACAGCGGCCGGGCTACTCTTTTCCATCGCTGGTGGTCTTGCCGCCCTACCGATCGCCGCCCTGCTGATCTACGTGGTCGGGGTGATTCCGATCGGGATGATCCTCCGGAGCAAGCACAGCAGCACGACGGTCAAGACCGTCAGCATCGCCCTCTGGGTCATCATCCTGCTTGCCCTTTGGCACATAATATTCTAAGACCTTAGTAGCAAGGTCCATCTTTTCATACAGCCAAGAACTATTTAAGAATCCGCCCGCCCTCCGATGTGACATCGAGGGGCGGGCTTCTTCTACTTTGCTCAATGGAAGAGCAGCTGAACTAACGGTCCGATATGGTCCACCATGATCACGAAGAAGATCACGAGCCAGAGGTAGATCTCCCGTCGGCGCGCCGACACATAGAGGGGATTGTCCAGCGTCTCCTTCTCGCGCTCAAGTCCGATGAGATTACGGATATAGATAACCATCCCGGACAGCCCTATAAGGACCGGAATAAGATGTCTCAGCATACAGAATGGGTCGTTATACTAACGAAATGCAATGGCAAAGATAACCTATTCTAAAGAACAAGCACTCTATTGAGACCCGCGAAGATGTCCTGTAGCCTCTCGACTTATGCATACATTTGTATATTAGATCCAAGGCTTGTCCCGGATAGGCTCCGGCGTAAGGGTCGGCAGGAGACGGCGGCGTGGGTGCAATTAAGAGGACAGGGTTTTAGGTTTCAATTATTTACGTTACCTTTGCGCCGTGCTTGTCCACCGATTTCCCGAGGGAAAGGGGCGGACGGGCATAGTAACGTATTGTTTAACCCTTTTAAAAACATGATAGCGTAGAGCTATTAATGCATGATTACAAAGTACGACGAGACAAAGCCCAACGCGGACTTTGACTGGGACAAGTACAATCGCGAGTCCGACATCTCAGCTGAGCAGCTGGAGGAGGAGAAGAAGAAGTACGCTGAGACCATCCCCAACATCAACGAGGACGAGATCATCACCGGTAAGGTGATCGCCATGGACAAGCGTGAGGTCAAGGTAGACGTGGGTCTGCGCGCTCCCGCCGTCATCCCCACAAGCGAGTTCCGCTACAATAAGGATCTCAAGGTCGGTGATGAGGTAGAGGTGTACGTCCGCAAGACGGAGGCCAAGGACGGTCGCCCTCTGCTCTCTCACGAGGATGCGATGCGCGACCGCGCCTGGAAGCGCATCGAGGAGGCACTGGAGACCAAGGAAACCATCACCGGATACATCGACAAGAGTATCAAGGGTGGTATGCTGGTCAATATCTTCGGTGTCAATGCCTTCCTCCCCGGCTCGCAGATCGACGTCCGTCCGATCCGCGACTTCGAGGAGTTTGTCGGCAAGACGATGGAGTTCCGCGTCATCAAGGTCAATCCCGACTATCACAATGTCGTCGTATCCCATAAGGCACTCATCGAGGAGGAGCTCGAGGCACAGCGTGCCGAGATCATCTCTCACCTCGAGAAGGGTCAGGTACTCGAGGGTACGGTGAAGAACATCACCTCCTACGGTGCCTTCATCGACCTCGGTGGCGTCGACGGTCTCGTCCACATCACCGATCTCTCCTGGGGTCGTATCAATAGCCCCGAGGAGGTGGTCGAGATCGGTCAGAAGATCAATGTCGTCGTACTCGACTACGATGAGGATCGCAAGCGTATCGCTCTCGGTCTGAAGCAGCTTACCCCCCACCCCTGGGACGCTCTCGAGGAGGGTCTCCAGGTGGGCGACAAGGTGACCGGCAAGGTCGTTGTCCTCACCGACTACGGAGCCTTCGTAGAGGTAAAGCCCGGTGTAGAGGGTCTCGTCCATGTCAGCGAGATGAGCTGGACGAAGCACGTACACCACCCCTCTGATCTGCTCAAGGTAGGCGAGGAGATCGAGTGCGTCATCCTCTCCATCGACCGCGAGGAGCGCAAGATGAGCCTCGGTATCCGTCAGCTCACTCCCGATCCCTGGGAGAGCATCGAGGAGCGCTACCCGATCGGAAGCAAGCACACCGCTGAGGTGCGCAACTTCACCCACTTCGGTATCTTCGTCACCTTCGAGGACGGGATCGATGGTCTGATCCACATCAGCGACCTCTCCTGGACCAAGAAGATCAAGCACCCGAGCGACTTCACCACCATCGGCTCTAAGATCGACGTCGTCGTACTGGATGTCGATAAGGAGAGCCGCCGTCTCTCACTCGGACACAAGCAGTGCACACCCGATCCCTGGGCCAGCATCGAGGGCGTCTACGCCATCGGCTCTGTACACAAGGGTAAGGTAGGCGAGATCAGCGCACGTGGTGCCGTGATCAACTTCCCCGATGAGATCGAGGGCTTTGCGCCCCTGAAGCAGCTCACCAAGGAGGACGGCGCTCAGGCAGAAGCCGGCGAGGAGCTGGACTTCAAGGTGCTCGAGTTCAACCGCAGCGCCAAGCGCATCATCGTCAGCCACACTCGCACCTACGAGGACGCTGCTAAGGGCATCAGCGCTGAGACGACGACCGCAGCAGACTTTAGCAACACCCCCTCTGCTCCGGCAGAGAAGTCTACCCTCGGAGACCTCGACGCACTCGCCGAGCTCCGCGAGAAGATGGAGGACGCTGAGGGACAGGAGTAATCTCCGGACCCTATAGGAAACACTAAGCGAGGGCTGTCTCCCACCCGGGAGGCGGTCCTCGCTCTGCTTACCCAGGGGTGACGCATTTGGTGGTACAGCAGCCATTCAGCTCATTGTGAGGGGTGGACAGCGAAGCACCCCGGCAGGGGTGCCCGCTTTTTAGCCCCGTGGTCGAGGGGCGTAGCCCCGACGACCCGGGGATCCGGCATTGCGTGCGATCCCGCGACCCCGCTAGGGTGTCGCACTCATTGCCTGACTGGTAAGTGCGACACCCTGACGGGGTCGTATATCTTTCACAGGATCCTCTTCCCGGGGTCTTCGGCACTTCGTGCCTCGACACCCGGTCTAAAAAGCGATGATCCCTCCGGGGCTTCGCCCCTGCGGGATCGTCCGACTCCCTTTACCCCTACCCTGCGGTAAAATGGGTACCTTTGCATAAGAAACACCCTATAATATATGTCTACACTCATAACACTACTGATACTGGCTGTGGCTGTCGGACTCCTGATCCGGCGGCTGGTGCGTATGATCCGGCAAAATGGCGGTGAGGCACCCGACGCGGCGGTGTCGGCTGAGTGTGGCGGTGGCTGTCTCTCCTGCTCGGTCGGCTGCACGACACCGATCGATCTCACGGACAAGCGGCGACCGATGATCCTCTACTACGAGGATGAGGAGCTGGATCGCTTCCGCGGTCGGGCAGCAGACCTCTATACTGAGATGGAGACTCAGGAGTTTCGCCACGTCCTCCGGACGCTGCAGGATGCGGATGTGCCCGGCTGGGTGACCAGTATCCATCGACGGGGGATCCACTTCCCTGCCGGCGTCGCTGACGAGGTGACGCACCGCCTCAGCATGGTGATGAATCAGTGAGATCGTACGTCGTGGACCACTGCTCTCCTCTCAGCCGATGGGCAAGGAGCTGCGGCGTGCTCCTTCTACTCCTTCTACTCCTTCCCCTACTTCTCTCCTCTTGCTCTCTACTCGACCGGGTGGAGCGGCTCAACGCCCGGACCTATCTCCGGCGCTCCCTTGCCGACCTCTCGCGTGAGGATCGCCCCGAGGAGCTGACGGACTATCCGCTCCTTCTCTACCCGCTCCGCTCTCTGCCCTCCGGGGAGGGGGAGAAACTCTTCCGCACCGCCGACGCTCTGGGGGACACCCTTCTCCTGGAGCGGATCGGGCTAAGGACGGGACACCCTGAGGTGGCGCTGGAGTCTCAGGATAAGCGTCAGGCGATGATGGCGGCGGCACTCCTCGGTGACACCGCCCGGCTGAGGAGACTCCTGGAGCTTACTCCCGACCCGGCGATGGCCTACTCGCTGGCTCGGATGGAGGGGGATACGCTTGCGGCCCGGTCTCATCTGACTGAGGTGCTGACCGCTGACTCGTATCCGCCGGAGACGAAGCGGCTGGCAGCATGGGCGCTGACGGCATACCGGTCCGATCGGGCAAAGGCGGTGGAGCAACTGATCCGGCTGGGCGAGCGGGGCCCGCTGAGGGAGTGGGCGGAGCTGCTGAGTGGTGCGAAGCTCTCGCCGGACGAACTCCGGAGAGAGACCCCACTTCTCCTCGGCACGCTCCGCAGGGGCTCACTCCTGGAGCGCGGCTTGCTGGAGGACCTGCGCGAGGAGCTGTGGCGGCAGTGTCTCTGGCCTGAGGCGCTGGAGGTGCAGCAGCGTCTGCCGGATGAGCAGCATGCGCGGATCCTGTCTCACGAGCGGGAGATTGCCCTACTGGCAGCGTATGAGAGACCTCAGCCGGAGGAACAAGTCCCTGCTGTAGAGGGGGAGAGTAGAAGCGAAGGGCGAAGCTTTGTGGAGCGCTTTGGTTCGGTGCGGAATGTCAATAACTGGGCAATGAACTATGGGGGATACAGCGCCGTCTCCCTCTCCCGGCGGCTCACCCCTGAGGAGTATGAGGAGCTGAGGCGTCAGGTGTCTGCGGCTCTCGTCAGGGAGTAAGCAGGGGTGACGAAGACCGCAGGAAACGCAATTTTGTTTAGGATGAGACAGGAAGAGACATATAAAGACTCTGTGAGACAACTCCTCTCGGTGGGGGTGCTATATTTGCACCGATGAAGCTTACGGATAAGTGAGGGGGAACGTCAGTCGAGGTGAAGGGGGGAGCACTTATGTAAAGCTTAAATGCGTCACACCTAGATGAGTAGGCACCCCACCGCCAGAGAAGAAAAAGCGGGGGCTGCATCCAGATCCAGATGCAGCCCCCGCTTAGGGTCTAGATGGGATTATTCCTCTGCCTTCTCCTCAGTAGGGGTCTCTGCGGGAGTCTCAGCGGGAGTCTCAGCAGGAGTCTCAGCAGGAGTCTCAGCGGGAGTCTCGGCAGGTGTCTCGGCAGGTGTCTTGGTCGGAGTCTCCTCCTCGGGCTTCTTCACCTCCTCCTTGATCTCTCCTACGCGATCCTGGTACTGAGAGATCTTGGCCTTGACCTCATCGATCTTCTTCTGTACATGCTTGACCATGGGATTGCTGGGGTCGCCGGAGAAGAATCCAAAATTGGTCTCCAGCTGCAGGAGCTCGTCCTCCAGCTTGGAGATGCCGTGCTTCACGTTCTTCTGTTCGTCCTTAAGATCATCCTTGGAGAGCTTGGTGAGGTCCTTATCGAGATTGACCTTGGAGAACTTCGGCTCCCTCTGGCGATCGTCTCGGCGGTTGCCCCCGCGGCGGTCTCTATTGCCCCCCTCACGACGGTTGCCTCCTCGGCGACCGCCCTTGCCATTGAGGATGCGCATGGCACCAAAGTAGCGATTGAGCACATCGTCCTTCTCGTCATTGGGCACCGGTCCGATGGAGCGCCACTCCTGCTCGAGCGCCTTCACCTCGTCAGCGATGGAGGGATCATTACGTCGGTCGAGGAGCGCCTCGAGGCGATCGACGACATCGTACTTGGCCTGGAGGTTTTCCTTACGATCGGCATTGCGCTGCTTGTGGAGCTCCGCCTTACGATCAAAGAACTTGTCGCAGGATGCGCGGAAGCGCTTCCAGAGGCGCTGTGCCTCGCCGACCTGAGTGCCGAAGCGGGCGTTCTCTGTCCACTCTCTCTGCAGAGCCTTGAGCTTCTCGGTCGTAGGTCCCCAGTCCTCGCTGTCCTTGAGTGCGTCGGCCTCGTCCACCAACTCGCGGAGACGCTCCAGCTTGGGCGTGATCTCTGCGGAGAGCTCCTTGAGGAAAGCCTTGCGCTGCATGTAGAACTCGTCCCTCACCAGGTCGTATCGGCTCCTGAGCTCGATAAAGAGGTCCTTGGGGACGCGGCCGATGGACATCCACTGGTTGTGGATCTTCTTCAGCTCGTTCTCGTAGCGGCGCCAGCCCTGACGGCTGTCGGGAAGGGTGACGAGCATCTTCTCAAGAGTCTCTACTAGCTCCTTCTTCTTCTCATAATTGGCCTTCTCGTCCTCGTGGATCGCCTTGAAGTGGTCGTCGTGACGCTTGTAGACCACCTGCTGGGCGTCCTTGAAGTCCTTCCAGAGGCTGTCCTTAAACTCGGGCGCCACGGGTCCCACCTCCTTCCACTCATCGAGGAGACCCTTCATCTTGCGGAAGGCCTTGACCGCATCCGGCTCCTCGCTGAGTGCTCTCGCCTTGCGGATGATCTCCTCCTTCTGAGCACGGTTGTCGGCGTAGTCCTGGATCCGCTCTCCCTCGCCGATCTCCTTCTCCTCATAGAAACGGTCGAGGAGACCGGAGTACTCGTCCATCAGGGCGTTGCGATCGTTGTCGGGGACACGACCGACCTCGCTCCAGGAGTGACGGATGTTGAAGAATTCGTTGCGAAGGGTGATCGGATTCATCGTATTGGTGGGGCTGAGGAGCTCTCTCAGTCGCTCGACCAGCTGTCTCTTGGCGGCAAGATTGGCCTCCCGCTCCGACCGTTCCTGCTCGCGCTGCTCGCTGCGGAGCTTCTGTGCGCGGGTCTTGAGGTTGATGAAGCGGATCGCTGCCTCGTCCTCAGGGGTCGACTCTATCTCGGCACCCTCCTCAGCGGCAGGCGCAGGGGTGACGCCGCCCTTAGGCATCATCTGGCGCTCGAGACGGCGCATATCGCGCTGTGTCGGGACGGTACCACCCTCGACCATGGCATTGATCGCCTCATAGAGTTCGTCGCCACTGAGCTTGGAGAGATCGGTACGGGGCTTCCGTGTACCCTCTTCGCTCTCCTCGGACTCATCCTCCTCATCTTGCTCATCGGGCTCACCCTCGTCGGGTGTGACGATCTTCTCCTCCGTTGGGGTCGTCTCTGTGGCAGGCTCAGCTTTGGGGACTATTGCAGGCTGGTCGAATATACCTCGATCAGCCCCCTAAGGTACACATTTTATCACACTATGACCACCCCTCGATGATGGGACCACGTATAGCGGTGACCGGGAGGATCAGTCTTCCGAGGGGATTGAGCGCATTGATGAGCGAGATCTCGCTCCAGCGTCCCCCGAGGAGATCGTCTATCGTCACGGAAACGGCACTGATCTCACCAGACTCCAGGTAGAAGCGCCGGCGAGTCCCCTCCAGGAGTGGGCGGTCGGGGGTCTCCCACCGCCCTGCTCTCCGCAGACAGATATTGGTAAAGGTGGTGTCGGTGACCCGATCTCCACGGATCAGCAGAGCCACCGTCTCGTGATCGGGAAGCGAAGAGGCGATGCGGTCAAGGAGCGTCCGGTCGAGGTACTTACGGTCGTACCGATAGCCGTCCGGCACACGGTAGAGCTGCAGTCTCCTGACCGTGCGTATGTCGTAGGTGTAAGGGGTCACGGTCACCTCGTCGATCCCGACCGAGGAGTAGACGATGCGCATCTTGAGCGGTGCGGCTGCCCCTTCCGGTCGAGCTGCCCGGAGAAGCGCTCTCAGCTGCTCCTCAGACGAGAGGAAGGGCGGCACCTCGCGCAGTGTCTCGCTCACCCGACGGAGGTGATACGACGCCAATGGCATCCGGTCGCCCTCCTCCACGCCTATGGTCTCGATGTAGTAGGTCATAGGGGTAAGTAGATCTTCTCTATCACCTCCTCATACTCACTGCGGCAGTCGCTATTGATCGTGATGCCGCCGCCGGCGTGGTAGTAGAAGTGCTCGCCATCCCTCTCGATGAAGCGGATCATTACGCCCGTATCGAGACTCTCTCCGTCGAAGAAACCACAGATCCCGGTATAGAAGCCCCGCTCATGCTGTTCCGCTCGTGCGATCAGCTCTTGCGTGGCCGCCTTAGGAGCTCCGGTGATCGACCCCGCTGGCAGGAGTTTGCTCAGGATGGTGCCCAGCTCTCCCTGCCATTCCGAGGGCAGCTGTCCCGTCACCTCCGAGCTGACCTGCAGCAGCGCTCCGTCTCGCGTCTCCACGCGATCAATGTAGCGGTACCGCTCCACCCGCACATGCTCCGCCACGGACGAGAGGTCGTTGCGTATCAGGTCGACGATCGTCGCCGACTCAGCCTGCTCCTTAGGGTCAGCGAGTATCCTCTGCTCCGCATCCGGCAGCGTGGCGTCGATCGTTCCTTTCATCGGATACGAGCTGATCACCCCGTCGGAGGAGATCCGGACAAAGATCTCGGGGGAGAAGCAGAGGAAGTGCCCCGGCAGCCAGGCGCAGTACTTCGTCCGCACCCGGCTCAGCAGCTCACGCGGGTCTCCGGCGAAGTCTACTGCCGTCCGTAGCGTCAGATTGGCGAGGAAGGAGTCCCCCCGCAGCTGCCCCTCTCGGATCACGGCAAAGCGCTCCGCATAGCGATCATAGCTCTCAGGATGAGCGGTCAGCGTCAGCGGAGCCGGTGAGCCGTCGTAGGGCAGGCTCTCCAGCGGACGATTCGCCTGCCCCTCTATAGAGAGGAAGAAAGGCGTCTCGCCCGACCGGTCCATCCGATCGATGTAGCAGCTATCTCCCCGATAATTGATGAGGAAGTAGAAGGGCGTACCGGAGGCGCCCAGATGATTGAAGTTATCGATGATTTCCTGAAGCATGGACAAATGTACCACGACCTTTGGACAATCCTCACGATCGGACAGGGCTGACGTTTTTGGGGAATGGGCTCACAGCTTGATAGATAGCAGCTCGGAGGGCTTCAGAGTGGCGTTGGTCCGGAATTGGGTGATGAGTCT